>ENA-OQBL01000243-OQBL01000243.1-human-gut-metagenome-genome-assembly--contig:-NODE-243-length-31080-cov-23.996059_pt1 | contig 31080 bp, 39 predicted proteins | sample MGYA00242747_ERZ504553 | MGnify/ENA primary metagenome ERZ504553 (study PRJEB26092, sample SAMD00036240) | human gut metagenome | host: Homo sapiens | study: EMG produced TPA metagenomics assembly of...
TTATGGGCTGATCGGAGCAAGTGGCGGTCAGGAGCAGTCGCAGAGGGTTATGAATCTGGAATTGGATATTTTAAAGCATGATGGGTTATTCGGAGTGACGAAATTTGAATGGGAAAATTACCGGAGAAGTCTGGAAACAGTTATGACACCGGAAGAAAAGGCAAAAATCAAAGAAACGCTTCTTCTGGAAAGTGATGGAAACCGCTATGGAATTTACCAGATCAACAGCGGGCAGGAAGAAAGAGGGTATCAATTTTTAAGTCTGGAAGCAGCAAAAGAAATGGGATTTACCGTAGATGGCAAAGACTATCAGATGGTTTACAGTGAAAGACTGAGAGATGCTACGACACTGGACAATCTCTTTGAGCGTTTTAATATAGAACGACCAAACGATTTTACCGGGCATTCCATGTCAGTCAGTGATGTGATTATTATGAACCGGGGCGGCAGGTTAACCGCATACTATGTGGATTCCTTTGGGTTTACAGAACTGCCGGACTTTGTGGCACAGAGAGTCGAGATGTTAAATGCCAATCCTGTAAAAGCGTATCCGGAAGTTTATATGGGAACTTTGGAAAAGGCTATGCAGGAGAGAAATGTAGATGCTTACCTGGATTCCAGAAAACTGAATATTGACTGTAAAAATGCAATCGAACAGGCAATCACAGAGGGATTCGATGGTATGCGTTTAAATCCTGATGTTGCAGTAAGCGTGGTCGAGAAATACGGGGAAGAACGGGTTGCTTTTGTTCTGGCAAATACATTGAAACAGCTTTCCCATGATGGAAGATTTTCTGATGGCAATAAACGATGGGCATATGGCATTGATATTCCGGAAAATATCAGTCGGGGAATGGATCTGAACAGGGACTATATTGTGGGCAGTCATCCTGCAGTCCTGAATGGATTCATTGATATGGCAAGAAAAGAAATCCGTACCCGAAAACTGGAAGAGGTGCTTGGTGTGAAAAATCAGCATATCACTGAAACTACAAGAGGGTATGAAGCAGACGGACATACAGGCACCTGGTATGCGATGGGTATGAAAACGTATCATGGGGAGCGATTCTTCCAGATGCGGAGCGAGGAATACGGTCAGGACGTGGCAGATATTATTGTATCGGAAAATGGGACACTGGTGGCAGAGGACATCTGGCATGGATTTGATGAAGGAGCCAGGGAAACTATTTCAGAATATCTGGAAGAAAATGGTGCAACGGTATATGACCTGATGGATATTCCAGACCAGGCAACAGTCATCTTAGCAGACGGAACAGTTATGAAAATCATGGAACAGCAGCCAATCAGTACAGATACATGGGAGCCGACACTGACCGGACAGAATCTGCGGGGTGAAGAACAGAAATTCAGATTTTTTTGAGATACATAAAGTTAGAGAAAATAATGGCATTAACCTGAAAATGCCAGAAAATCATTATATTGACCAATATTATGTGATCGAAGATCTGGCAGCAAAAGGTGGAATGAAGATTGAGCGATATAAGGATCTTGGAGCTGCCCTCGGAGCATATTACTCTCTGCCTAATCATAAAATGAAAGCTCTTGGAATTGAAAATACAGCACCGTTGCGAGGTAGTCTTGATTTTATCCAGTGTAAGAATGGAATAGATACATTGATTTATGATTGCCAGGAAGTGGAAGGATGGCTGAATCCGCAGATATACAATACTTTTAAAGAGATAGTAAACAGTCTGGCAGGACATGATACAGAGATAGCATACCAGATTGGAGAGCAGTATTTTACAATCCAGACAGTAGAAGATGGTTATGATTATACATTCTATGATAAGGATTATCTGGAACTGGATGGCGGTGTCTACGATAATCCGGATATTTCTATTTCAGAAGTAATGGAGAACATTTTAGAGGAAGAAGGATTGCCCCTAGAAGATGCAAATGTGATGGATTATGAAGAACTGTATGCCGAAATTGAATATGCAGAAGAAGAGAGAATGGAGAAGATACAGTTTGAACGTAATTGTCCAAAGGCTTTTTTTGATGGTTATGACAGGGAAGCGGCATTAAAAAATTATGAGGGAATAACCGTACAATTTAAAAAATCTGGTATGTATTTAACAGTGCAACCGACGGAGGATGGCTATAAATACCTGGTTTATGATCAGGAACTTCATGAAATTTCAGGAGATGCTTGTGGAAATCCAGAAGATTCTATTCAGAAAGCAATGTATGCCAGCTTGAAAAATGAAGGATTGGAAGATGTTGAATGTGTAAAAGTTGATGACAGGGAGTTTCGGGATAAGGTAATCAGTCATTCTAAAGAAGTGCTGGCTAGTGGAGATATTCGATTCACTTCGGAACTTGGCAGATGTGAAACAGCATTGAATGGAATGGGCAGGGCAGAAATTGAATATGAAGTTTTATTTCATGCAAGAGCTGTTCTGGAAGAAATGGGACTGGAAAATGAAGTTACATTGATTGGGGCGAGAGTACATGGTTCCAGAAGTAGAGATGACCTGTATCGTGCAGATTCTGATCTTGATGTGGTGCTTTCTTATCGAGGAAATATTCGAGAGGATAGTTTTTTTAACGAATTGAATTCGTATGGTATGGCAATAGCAGGCATTAAAGTAGATATTACCCCAATCTTAGAAGAAAGAATTACTTTGGCAGAGTATATAAAGGAATCGGAAGCCTATCTTGATCAGCAGGAAATCAGGAAACTCGCAGTGGACTTGGATAATTTTAGTTATGAATATGATACTTATGAATATAAAGATACCGTTGAAAATAGGGAAGAACAGGTTGAGAAACTCACAGAGGATATTTTGAACAAGGAGACAGCAGGTTTAAAAGACTGGCTGACTGAGGTGGCAGAAGAATCGGATATAGACAGCGATGTAGTCACTGCCCAGTCATTACTTTCACGTCTGAAAAATGCAGAAACACTTTCTGTTTTTACCAGACAGCCAGAGCAGAAACAGCCGGAAGACACGATCACTTTTTATGTTGCGGAGTGTATGGAATTTCCTGTTATGGGTGAGTATCATGAGAACCTTACCCTGGAAGAAGCCTTACGCATTTATGAATCAATTCCTGCAGAACGCATAAATGGAATAAAAGGTGTTGGATTTGAACTGCATGATGGAAGCGATTATGACGGACCGTATGATCTTATGCGACTGGGAAAAGTTGACCGGGAAGGTGTGGAGATGATTCAGCATTATAAGGAAAGTCCATTAGTGCAGAAAGCAATGGATGATGTAGAAAAATATTTTGACTCAAAGCAGGAGATTACGAAAATAGAGGAAAAAGCAGTTGAAGATAAGTCTGTACCAAAAGAAAATCTTCCGCAGCCAAAGAGTAGAAAAGAATCTGTTCTTCAAGCACTCAGAGAGCGTCAGGCGAAAATAAAAGAGCAGGAGCAGAATATGTCGAAAGAAAAATCCAAGGCAAATAAGAAGGGAGATGTAACATTATGATGGTAAGGTTTGAGGAAGATGAATATATAGCAGTGGCAATTTTTGATGCAGGAAACCGGGTACAGACAATGGAAGCAATGGATGAGATTTTTTCATATCTGGACGAAGATATGAAGCTGCTGATTTTCACGACGATTCAGAAACTCTATTATCTTAGCGATGAGGGATATGAAGAATTGCAGAAAACGGTAGAAATTTATAAAGCAGATCTGGAGGTGGATGGAGAATGAGTAGAAGTCAGTTTGCAGTTTACCAGTTAAAAAAGAAACCGGAATTGAGAAATCTTCTTTTCCGTACCTATGAAGAACTTGCACAGGATCAGATTCCTGTGCAGGTGGCAAATTATGAACAGGTGTATCTGGGAACAATGAAGCCGGGAGAAACACCAGAGCAGATAAAAAAGGAGCTGGAGAAGAAACAGCCGCACAATTATAAAGGTCATGCAGTCAGTACCAGTGATGTGCTGATCCTGAATGATGAGGGTGTCATGACCACTTACTATGTAAACAAAGACACTTTTATAGAGATTCCTGATTTTATGAAAGTCACATCTTCAGAAAGCGGTGGACTTACCAAAGATACAGTTGGATATGAAATAGAGGGAAAAGACGGAACATGGGAAGTAATAGATTATCTGTTGGTAGAGGGGAAAAATTATTTTCTTATGGAGCATGAACAATATGGGAAAGATGTTGCGTATGTAGTCTTAGATCAGAACGGGAATGTGCTTGTAGACGGTACTTACAATGGATTTGATGATGTAGTAAAACAGAAGATTCTTGATTCGCTTCATCCGCCAGTGCAGGAGCAGACAGAAGGCTATAAACCGAAACTGGATAACTGGCAGAAGTATATGGAGAATGGAGAATACCTGCGAAGTGCGGAAATCACAGAGGAAGCAAATTATAATATGATTGACGGACTTAAGAATAATGCTGCACCAAAAGATAAAAAGAACCGTCAAAAAGAATCTGTCCTTGCAAAACTGAATGAGAAAAAGGAAGAAGTTGCAAGACGCACTGGACAGAAAGCTATGCAACAGGTAATGGAATCTGAGGGAGAACGTACCAAAAAATAGAGCAAGTAGAAGAGAGGCTGGTCACATAATTGTGGCTGGCTTTTTCTATGTAAGGTAATAATTTAATATACACCATAAACTTTAAATAGATAGGGATATATGATATTATAATAAAGCAAGACATAATTAATAGAAGTATGGAGAAACTGAATATAGTGTGGATAAAAAAATGGAAAATAAAAAGAAATTTAATTTCAGTAATGACGAAAATAAAGGCTTTTTTTGAAAAAAGAAATTGGAACTATGTTGCGATTATTGCAATTATATTTGGTGGAGCAGTAGTAGTATACACATCATGTTGGATTAATGATTCGGACAGAAGAAATATTGCTGTTGGAATTGGAACAGGAATTATTACATCAGCATTAGTTACGTTATATCTGGAAATTATAAATGCCCAAATCGAGCGAAAAAAATTACAAAAATATAAAAAGATGATATTTAGTCCATTGTGTGATTCAGTAAGAAAGCTATATATTCATATTATATTAAACATTGATGAATATCGAGTAAGAGAAGAAAAGAAGACATTATTTTTTATTCCTATGAAAGAAACAAAAGAAATTTCAGATTTTTTTAAGAAAATGCAGGAGATTGATATAGAGAGTATTACTGAGGAAAAAGAAAAGAGAAAATTAGAAGAATTTTCAACTATCTCTTTGGTGTATTTTAAAGAGATAATTAGTCAGTATGAAGGTCTACCGTTTGAAAGCCTGTTGTTGGACAATATTATTACCCAAGAAGAATATGATAACTTAAAACATTTTACACTGATAAATGAATGTAAGAAATGTATCCATATGTTGAGTGATAATAATATGTTGGATAAAGACAAGTATTATACTAGCGTCCATTTAAATCATTGTATGTTGTTGTTTATGAATAGATTAGCAAGAATGTTTAGGTTTATTGAAGTACAAATAGAAGCAGAAAACAAGTGGATCAAGACTCATTTAGACGATATATATTATAATGAAGTATATCTTTTTTCAGACGAATATGTAGAACAATGGGCTGAGAGGGCAGAAGCAGAAGCTGAGTATTATGCAGAACATCCAGAAGCATTTGAAGATATGGAAGAAAGCGAAGAAGATAGATTATTTGAAAAAATAAACGAAGCTATATGGGCTGGAGATGTGGAAACTATAAAAAAATGTTTTCCTCAAATTGATAAAAATGATAAACAAATACAAGCAGAATTGACATGGATTGTAGCTAAAGATGTTATGAAAAATAGAGAATTACGTGAACTATATTTTCAGAAATATGGAGTAAAATATAAAGTACGAAAAGAAAAAAGGAGAAATTCATAACGCAAAAACAGATAAAAAGTATTTGTTCAATAAATAAAGGGAACACATAAGAAGAATTTGTGTTCCCTCTATTTATTGAACTGCTAATTTTACATGTTTGGTTTGGATAGGTAATCATAATCTTTTGGAAAAGTGATATTGTCCCAGTCTATTTTTTTCGCTTTGTAAACTAATTCGTTATATACGGAGTCAGATCTTTTCCGGCGATATGTAGCAATGACCTGTAATGGAAGTCTGGTAGCAGTCCGAATATCTATATTTAACACCGTATTTGGTACATATTCAGAATAAGGAGTTTTTACAAAGCCAAGACAGGCTTTTACGCCACCAGCTAGTTTTTCAGTGTATAATTTCGGGTTGCAGCCATTGAAATCTCCAACCATTTTTGCAGAAATATTTTTGACCATAAGTTGTGGCAGAATTTCTAGTTTTAATTGTGTAGTTCCATCAGAGGCAAATGAAAAATCATCGGGACTTAACTTATGATTCAAACAACGCTCATAAAAATCAGTAGCAGTAGTTTTATCTGCTAATTTTATGCCTGTCAGGTGAAGAAAATTATACGGATTAAAACTTACTTCCAAAGAAGAAATATGTTTATGTTTATCTTTTAAAATGAATAAAAGCTGATATCCGTCAAGATTCTCTTTATATTTAACGGCACAATCTGTGATGATGGAAATAGCTTGTTGTTTGGTATATTTTGCCATGTTATGACCTCTGAAATCTGTAAAAATATTTAAAGGGAGATTACAATGCCGTAGCATTGTGCATCTCCCTTATAGACTGATTTTTCTGTTGTCCGCCAACACTCCAGCTCATATGTCTGGCTTTGCTTTCAGGTTTTTCTGTTGCCTGCCAACTCTCCGATCCACGTTCGGCTTTCGTTTCGGATTTTAGGTGTCAGCCACACCAACAGGATGTCGCCTGTTTTCCTATTTATAGTATATGCGATAAAATGAATTTAGTCAATGGAGAAAATGAAAAATAATTTGGAAATTTTCTCATTGAGATTTTTAGCGGAAGTAGGAATGTCCTTGTGAGGTTTCGTGCAGAGTTTCTTGGATATGCGGGTGCCTAAGAATAATATTTACATTAGAGCATACTGTACGAAGTTCCCGTTCATATTCACGCCGGGTGTTAAATTCATCCCGCTGTACGGTCTGCAATTTTGTTAAACGATTTTTTTCTTCACGCAACATTTTCAGGGTAGGAAGTTTTTGACCCTGTGATTTTTCTCTGAGTATTCGGAGAGCAGACTCATAAAGAGTGAGTTCTGCCCGGTGATCGTCATAAAATTTTTCTTTATTTCGACTTTTTCGGTAATCGGAATAGATGGATTTGTTGGCAAGGTACTGTCCGGTGTAATGAATCTGTTCATTTATATTTTTTAAAGCGTCTTCTGTGGATTTCAGAGTATTTCTGGCATCAGTGCTTTGGGCAGAGGCATTGGAAAGGGCAGTATCTAAATCTTCCTTGCTCTGGAAACCATGTTCCTGTACATAGGCAACTGTCTGAGCCATCATCTTAAGATTAGACAGCTTTACCTTTTGTGCGTATGCCTGACTTTGCTGTGTCTTGATACAGTGCTGCAAATCTGTTACAAGTCGTAAATCAGATTTTATAAAAAGGAAAGAGTGTGTAGTTTCGTCAGTTTGGACAGAAGCTGACGATTTTGACTGTTCTGAAAAATCTGTAACTGGTCTGTCAGTAGAATGTGACTTTTCAGCGTGTTGCCTGTTGGAGTTCTCCTGGAATACCTGCATAAGATGATTTTCTTCATAAAGCGTTCCGAGATTTCTTCCAGTGATGTATTTTTGACGATTAGGATGCAGGTAGCTGTATCTGCCACGACTGACTTTAAATGTGATATTATATCTATCAGACAGCAATCTGGAAAATTCTTCTTGTGATGTTGCCTGTGAAGCAACTGCATCAATCGCATCACGAAGGTATTGCTTCTCCGTTTGAAATGTTGTCTGTCTTGCAGTAAGTCCTTTCTTTTTCAGTTCTGCATTGTGTTCATCGAGATTTTTTTGACCTCTGCGTTTTGCCCAGTATTCTTTTTCAGATATTTTCTTTTCTGCGGGGTTCAGAAGATCTACCTGGTTTAGTCCATTGGAACGGCACATATCCATAACTTTTTGCTTTAAGTAGATTCTGTATCTGTCAGAAAGATGATGTTTATATCCGGCTTTTGAATCCCGGTCAAATTCCATATAGGGCTGTGGTTCTGTATTATATTTTCGCACACTGTTGATTACAATATGCACATGAATATTTCCGCTGCCATTATGACCATCAGTGTGGGTGCAGACAAGAGCCTGGTGTCCGGGAAAATTCTCTCTGGCATATTCTACGCCAAGTTTCTGTGCCTGTTCTCCGGTCAGACCATGTTCTTCCTGATCTTTAGGATCAAAGCTGATGATGTAGTGATGCGACTTAATCTCATTAAAAGATTGATTTTTATGAAAGAAAGCGTTAGTTTCCCGACATTCTGCATCAAATGTAAACGGATCACAATTTATACCATCCAGATAATATTCTTCACGAAGAAGCATATTCCCATTTTCATCAAGAATTGGTTTTTGTGTATATTCATCATGTTGGAAAATCAGATAGCGTTCAGTTTCTCCATAATCGGCATTTTTGCTTGCAATATGCTTCAGGATTGCCATATTAGTTTTCTCCTGCGCTATTTCTATTATTTGCATTGACAGTGATAAAATCTCCAGCCAGTTTTATTACTTCGTATTTTAATTTATAAATTTCAGTAATGCTCTTTTTGATTTCGTTGCGCATTTCCTGGGAATGAAGTCCACCAGTATTAAAGTAACGAGCTATCTGGTTCAGATTGCTACCAATCTTTCCAAATTCAGCAATTAATTTTTTTCAACTCCGGTAAATCTGCCACAATTTCATATTTCACAATTACTTTTTTATTTGTTATTTGTTTACGGACATACTCTGCTAACGGGAGGCTTGCAGCTTTTGCGTTTTCTGCAATTATTTCATATTCAGTATTGGTGAGACGGAGCATGATATGACGAGTATGCCGTAAGTTTTTATCTTTTTTTGGTCGTGCCATTTTATAGTTCCTTTCAAAATAAAGATATTTCTATATATAAAGCCGATTTGAAAATATCAGGCGGTAACACAATAAAAAAATTTATGGATTTTTCGTGATAGATATGATCACGATGCGACTGCTTTTTTTACAGGAGCCAAGTATGCATATTAGTGAAAACTGTATTATCTGAGGGTATGGGGAGCAGAATCCCCATCAAGATTGCCGGAAAGTCGAAAGCCACGAAGTGAGTTTTGAGTTACTCAGGCGAAACTTGCTCTGAAAAAGTAGAAAAGCCCTTCATAATAAAAGCCGATTATTTAAAGGGAATGGTAATAGCGAAAAGGAAAAGATTTATATGAGATATGTAATTGTATGACGTACTTTCCCAAAAGATAGTCCCTTTCAAAAAAGTACATTCTTGATGAAGATTTTAGGAAGTGTTACTTTTGATTTAAATATTCAGAAAGGGTGAAGCGAATGAAAAATATAGAAATCGGGCCAATCCGTCCACCTTCAGAAAGTAATAGTTTGTTGGTGCGAGTTACAAGAGGATGTCACTGGAATAAATGTTATTTTTGTGGACTATATAAGTCTATGCGTTTCTCTATGCGACCAATAGAAGAAATTATAGAGGATATTGAAAAACAGGCACAGTTTTATAAAGGGAAAAAGATTATATCCTGCTTTTTGCAGGATGGAGATGCGCTGGTGCTAAAGACAGATTATCTGCTTCGCATTTTGGAAACAATCCATCAATATTTTCCAGATATACAATATATTACTTCTTATGCTCGTGCTGACAGTATTACTCGGAAAAGTCCGTCAGAATTAAGGATACTGCGAGAAGCCGGACTGAATCATATTTATTCTGGAATAGAGACTGGTTCAGACCAAATTTTGAAACTTATTAACAAAGGGTTTAATGCGGATACGGCTGTGAAAAGTGGGTGTATGGCGAAAGAGGCAGATATGATACTGTCGGAATTTATTCTGTTGGGGATTGGGGGAAAGGAACTGTCAGAAGAAAATGCAACCAGAACGGCAGAAGCATTGAATGTTATTCGGCCAGATTTTATTCGTGTTCATGCGACGGGAATTAAGCCAGAATCTAAAATGGGAGAATTTGTAAGAGAAGGCTCTTTCACATTACAATCCGAAGAAGAGATTATGATAGAGCAAAAGAGGTTCCTGCAGCAATTAAAAGAAATGGACAGCTACTATGTAAATGAACATATTATAAATCTGCTTTTGGAAGTAAGAGGAAATTTACGGACGGACAAGGAGAAAATGCTGTCAGATATTAATCGCTTTTTGAATTTACCAGCAAATGAAAAACTCCTGTTTGTGATCGGCAGGCGGTTTAACATTTTTTTCATGTTGGATGATTTGAACAATCAAGAATTACATAAAAAAGCAGAAGGAGCTTTACAGAAAATCTTAAATAAAAATCCAGAAGTAGACTTTACGGTACTTTGCAATTATATACGGCAGTCACAAATTTAGAATTAGAAATAACAAAAACGGGTATAGCAAATATATTTATCTATACTCGTTTTTGCAAGTAGAAAACTTTATACTAATTTGAACAGCATGGACTTTTTACATCCAGTCCGTCAAGATAGTTTTTTCCCCATTGGCATAGAGCATCCAGAATGGGGATAACGCTTTTACCAAAGGGTGTAAGAGAATAAATTGTCTTTGGCGGTTTTTCGGGAATAACCTCTCGATGAATCATTCCGCAATCCTCCAAATCATGGAGCTGGCTGGAAAGCATTTTTGGGGTGGCGTTTGGTATTAAGCGTTGCAGTTCCATGTAATGCAAAGGTTGATCAATCAGATGCCAGAGAATGAGAGGCTTGTATTTACCGCCGATCAGTGACAGGGAGGCTTCTACCGGACAATTAAAATGTATTTGTTTATCTTTCATTATGAGTTCTCCTTTGACAAGGGCGCTATCTTTTTTGATAGTGCCTATCAAAAAAGTGCATTCTTGTGGTTTTTCTTTTTGGTGTTACAATAAGTTTATAGTTGGTTGACACATTTATATTACAACAGAAAGGATTGAAATACTATGGATTTTATCAATATTGCAAAGAGCCGCAGCTCTGTGCGTGATTACAACAACAAAAAAGTAGAGCCTGAAAAACTGGAAAAAATTCTGGAGGCTGCTCATGTGGCTCCGACAGCCGCGAATCTCCAGCCCGTTCATTTGATCGTTGTCCAAAGCGAGGAAGGTCTTGCTAAAATTGGTAAGGCCGCAAATATTTATGGAGCATCTTTGGCGATTATTGTCTGCGCTGACCATGACAAAGCATGGGTACGTCCGTTTGATGGAAAGCAGACTGGTGACATTGATGCTTCGATCCTGACAGACCATATGATGTTGCAAGCGACAGAACTGGGACTTGGCACAGTTTGGGTTTGCTACTTCAAGCCGGACGTACTTCGGAAGGAATTTACGCTTCCTGATAATCTGGAACCAATCAATATTCTGGTTATCGGCTATTCGGATGAAGAGCCTGCCGACAGGAACCGTTTTGAAGCACAGCGTATTGCGATGAGTGAACTGGTTTCATATGAAAACCTGTAAAAAAATATTTGGCGCAGCCCCATTATAGTTTACGGGGCTGCGTTTTATCGTTCTGAAATATGAGCATAGGTTTCTTCCAGTATCCATTGGATATGTTCATCCTGCAGGGAATAAAATACCCGTTTTCTTGCTTTGCGGGAACGGACTAATTTTGTAATCCGGAGTGCATGGAGTTGATGAGATATGGCAGAATTAGTAAGGGATAGTGTTTTTGCAAGGTCATTGACACATTGTTCGCCCTGCATTAATTGCCAGAGGATTTTCATACGTGTGAAATCGCCCATAGCCTTATGTAGTTCACTCAGTTTCTCCAATTCAAAGGCGTTTGGAACGTCAAAAGTAATATTTTGTGGTTGGCTCATAATATATCTCCAATCTGTGAAAAGCTGTTTGACAGATAAAATTTAGGTGAGTATCATAGTTTAAGGAAGGAGTTGATTGATATGCCGCATTATAATCTGCCTCATAATCATGGGCAGAATATCGAACGAGTTTTGGATAATATGCCTTCGGCAGAGGGCTTTCAGGATATATCTTTTTTGTTTCAGCAGCTTGGCGATTCAACACGTTTAAGGATTTTGTGGCTCTTGTGCCATTGCGAGGAATGTGTATGCAACATAGCGGCGGCTGTTGACATGAGCGCTCCGGCTGTGTCCCATCATCTGCGTATTTTAAAGAAAAGTGGAATTATTATTAGCCGCAGAGAAGGAAAAGAGGTATATTACACCCTTTCAGATACCCCGCAGGCAAAATTATTACATCGTTCTGTTGATGCGTTATTTGAAATATCCTGTCCGACAAATCAATAATCTAATTCCTTATCCAACGGAAGTTTGAGGAAATGCGCCGCTTTTACTTCAAAATGCGGCGCATTTCTAAACCAGTTAAGACAGCGTGGATGCGTCTAACCGTTTTACTTTCATGGCACGAATTGCGTTTAAAATAGCAATAACAGAAACACCAACATCAGCGAACACAGCCGCCCACATATTTGCATATCCCACAGCCCCTAAAATCAGTACCAGGAATTTTACACCTAAAGCAAATACGATATTTTGGTTTGCGATGCGGATGGTCTTTCTAGCAATTCGTATTACAGAGGCAATTTTGGAGGGCTCGTCTGTCATTAAAACAATATCAGCCGCTTCAATCGCCGCATCAGAACCCAAACCGCCCATTGCAATTCCTACATCTGCCCGTGCCAGCACAGGAGCATCGTTGATTCCGTCTCCGACAAATACCAGTTTTCCTTTTTCGCTTTTTTGTTTCAACAGTTCCTCTACCCGTTCAACTTTATCCGCAGGAAGAAGTTCCGTATATGCCTGATCCAGACCGAGACGGGCAGAAACTTTCTGACCTACGGCATCTGCGTCTCCGGTAAGCATAATAGTTTTGCGTACACCGGAAGATTTCAAATCCTTGATTGCCGCTGGAGCATCTGTTTTGATTTCATCCTCAATGACAATACATCCGGCATATTTGCCGTTACAGGCAATGTAAACAACCGTACCAATGGAAGTGCAAGGGATATAACGAATGTTTTCTCGTTTCATTAGTTTAGCATTGCCAGCCAGAACTGTATTATTGTCAATGACAGTACGCACACCGTGTCCTGCAACTTCTTGAATATCCCCGATGCGATTATGGTTGATCTCTTTTCCGTATGCCTTTTTTATGGAAAGCGAAATCGGATGATTAGAATAATCTTCTGCGTATGCGGCAAGTTCCAAAAGCTGTATGTCTTTTATGCCGTTTGGATGAATCTCACTGACAGCAAAAGAGCCTTTTGTCAAAGTCCCTGTTTTATCAAAAACCACATATTCAGCATGAGCTAATGATTCCAGATAATTGCTGCCTTTTACCAAAACACCGATTTTAGATGCTCCCCCAATACCACCAAAGAAACTAAGCGGTATGGAGATAACAAGCGCACAAGGACAGGAGATAACCAGAAAAGTTAATGCCCGGTAAATCCATATGCTGAATGCCTGTCCGGTAATAAATGGGGGAAGGATTGCCAGAGCTAATGCCGCAAATACTACAGCAGGGGTGTAGTAGCGGGCAAAGCGGGTAATAAAATTCTCTGTCCGTCCTTTTTTATCACTTGCATTTTCTACTAGATCAAGAATTTTTGCTACGGTGGATTCTCCAAATTCCTTAGTTGTGCAAATTGTTAAAATCCCGGTCTGGTTAATGCAGCCACTTATGACTTCCATTCCCGGCTCTACCTCACGAGGCATGGATTCTCCGGTAAGCGCAGAGGTATCTAATGCAGAGGAACCTTTCAGAATAGTTCCGTCCAGTGGAATCCGTTCTCCCGGTTTTACTATGATTGTGTCTCCAATTTGGACTTCATCAGGATCGACCTGTATCAATTCCCCATTACGCTGTACATTCGCATAGTCCGGACGAATATCCATTAAACTTGCAATGGATTTTCGAGATTTGGAAACGGCATAAGACTGGAACCATTCACCAACTTGATAAAACAACATTACAGCTACGCCTTCTGAATGTTCTCCCAGAACCAATGCGCCGATAGTGGCAATCGTCATTAAAAAATTTTCATCGAATACCTGTCCATGAAGAATGTTCGTGATTGCTTTCCATACAATATCCCATCCAACAACAATGTAGCAGATAAGGAAGATGCCTGCCTCCATATATTCAGGAAGGTAAAACAGGCTTCCTGCAAAAAATAGAATTGCCGCTATGACAATTCGTGCAAGCAAATGTTTTTGCTTTCGTGTCATAATCTATAGTCTCCTTTCTGATGTAAAAACACCAGCTACCGGGATACGGCAGCCGGTGTCCAGCTTCGTTTATACCTTTACAGTTACATCCGGCTCGATTTTTTTGATCAGTGCCTTTGCTTCGGTCAGGATAGCATCAAATTTGTCATCCGGCGCTTCGAGTATCATTTTCTGGTTCATAAAGTTTACGGATACATTTGTGACGCCATCAATCTTCTTTACAGCAGTTTCGATCTTTGCGGCACAGTGTCCGCAGTCAAGATCGAGTAACTTGATTGTTTTTTTCATAAGGATTATTCCCCTTTCTTAGTAATTTTAGTTGGTTTGACATGACTGAACAATTAAAAGAATGTTTAATCGTTCATGCCGCAAGTATATGCACGATAAAGGAAAAAGTCAACGGATTGGAAACAGATATTACCTTTTGGATCGCAAAACCTACTGATTGGATTTAGAGAAAAAATATATTTCTTTTTGGATAAAAAATACTTCCCTATGGAGCGTACAAAACGTAAATCCAGTGTTTATAATGACTGCGTTCCCTACGGGGGACGGGTACCCAATTTTAAAGAGAAAGAAGGGATGAAATTGAAAAAAGAGCAATTTGATGTTACAGGAATGACTTGCTCTGCCTGCTCTGCAAGAATTGAAAAGAGCGTGAGTAAACTTCCCGGAATAAAAGAAGTATCTGTTAATTTATTAAAAAACAGTATGGTTGCATCTTATGATGAATCTATTTTAGATACATCGGGAATTATTCAGGCGGTAGAAAAAGCAGGATATGGTGCAATTCCAAAAACACTTGCACAGAGTGGTAGTAAACCTGCTGTTGCGGCTGGAAAACCAGAAATTAGTACGGCGCAGAAAGACCATAAACAAATGAAACAACGCCTGCTTTTATCTGCTGTTTTTACGATACCTTTGTTTTATATATCAATGGGGCATATGATGGGGTGGCCACTGCCTGCATTTCTTCTTGGAATGGAAAATGCAATGAGCTTTGCTTTTACGCAATTCCTGCTTTTAATTCCTGTAGTATTTGTGAATTTTAAGTATTACAAGATGGGATTTAAGACATTGCTTCATGGTTCTCCAAACATGGATTCTCTGATTGCTATTGGCTCCAGTGCGGCAATTATTTATGGGATTTATGCTATTTACAAAATAGGGATTGGATTTGGACATGGAGATATGGAAACTGTCCACAGCTTTATGATGGATTTGTATTTTGAATCAGCAGGCATGATTCTGACACTGATCACATTAGGAAAGACGCTGGAGGCACGTGCAAAGGGAAAAACATCAGACGCAATTACAAAGCTGATGAATTTAGCCCCTAAAACGGCAGTTGTTGAACGCAATGGACAGGAGATTACGATTCCGGTAGAGGAAGTACAAGCTGGCGAAACGCTGATTGTGAAAGCTGGAGAAGCAGTGCCAGTGGATGGCGTAGTGGTAGAAGGGGCTTCTTCTGTAGATGAATCTGCCTTAACAGGTGAAAGTATTCCGGTGGAAAAGCATATAGGGGATAAAGTTATCGGTGCAACCTTGAATAAGTCCGGATATTTTAAAATGCAGGCTACAAAGGTTGGGGATGATACAACGCTTTCGCAGATTGTCCATCTGGTGGACGAAGCTACAAGTTCAAAGGCTCCAATCGCAAAATTGGCAGATAGAGTAAGCGGGGTATTTGTACCAGTGGTTATCAGTATCGCCCTGGTTTCGGCTATCATATGGCTGTTGTTGGGATATGGATTTGAATTTGCTCTTTCTATTGGAATCTCAATTTTGGTTATTTCCTGTCCATGTGCGTTAGGGCTTGCCACACCTACGGCAATTATGGTGGGAACTGGAAAAGGGGCAGCAAATGGTATCCTGATAAAATCAGCGGAGGCTTTGGAAACAGCTCATAACATCAATACAGTAGTTTTAGATAAAACCGGAACGATTACAGAGGGAACGCCGAGTGTTACGAATCTCCTATGTAGAGATGGAATCGGACAAAATGAACTATTGCAGATTGCGGCATCCTTAGAAAAATTGTCAGAACATCCGCTGGCAGAGTCGATTGTGAAAGAAGCTGAAAACGAGAGAATTTCTTTCCTTCCTGTTGAAAATTTTAGACAGGTTCCCGGACAGGGAATTATAGGAGAAATAGAAAACGAGATTTGCTTTGCTGGAAATCGCAGATTGCTTGAGGCAAATGGCATTTCTGGAGGAGTCTTGCAATCGCTTGGGGATGCTATGGCGGAAGAGGGAAAAACACCATTATTTTTTGCACGTGGTAAGGAACTGATGGGTGTGATTGCTGTGGCAGATGTTGTAAAACCTACCAGCCGTCAGGCAGTCCAGGAATTGTCGGGTATGGGAATTGAAGTGGTAATGCTGACCGGGGACAATAGGAAAACAGCGGAAGCAATTCAACGTCAGGTTGGTGTAAATCGTGTTGTAGCGGAAGTCTTTCCGCAGGACAAAGAGAAAGAAATCCGCCGTTTGCAAGACAGTGGAAAAAAAGTGACGATGGTTGGCGATGGAATTAATGACGCCCCAGCGCTTGCAAGGGCAGATGTGGGGATTGCCATTGGAGCAGGAACAGATATTGCAATAGAATCGGCAGATATTGTTTTAATGAAAAGTGATTTGCTCGATGTATCTACGGCGATCCAACTTAGCAAGGCGGTAATACGCAATATCAAGCAAAATCTATTTTGGGCGTTTATTTATAATATCATTGGTATTCCGGTGGCAGCAGGATTGTTTTATCTGCCATTTGGATTGAAATTGAATCCAATGATTGGAGCATTTGCCATGAGTTTCAGTTCCGTATTTGTAGTGTCGAATGCACTGCGGCTTAGGTGGTTTAAGGCAAAGCATACGTCCCATGAAAATACAGATATGGAATTTAGACAGGAAAATGATAAAAAAGAAAACAAAGGAGCGAGTCAAATGGAAAAAGTATTAAATATTGAAGGTATGGTTTGTATGAATTGTGTAAAACACGTGGAGAAAGCATTAAGAGAGCTTGCGGGAATCAGTGAGGTCACAGTCAGCCTTGCAGAGAAATCTGCACGTATTCAACTTAACGGAGACGTATCGGATGCCATGTTGAAAGAGGCTGTAGAGGATGCTGGTTATCAGCTTATCAGTATTCAATAAGAGGAAATTCCAATGAAAGCAAAAAAGGGAGAAGTTATTCATAAATTGAAAATTGCCAGAGGGCAGATTGACGGTATTCTGCAGATGATTGAGGAAGATCGGTACTGTGTGGACATATCCAATCAGCTTCAGGCAACACAAGCCCTGTTAAAAAGCGCTAACCAACAAATATTACAGGCACATATCCGAAACTGTGTCCGGGAGGCTTTGCAGACAGATGTTGAAAATCCGAAATTGGAGGAAGCATTAAAAGTGTTGGAGAAGATGGCACAATGATGCCGGAGGGCAGAGAGAAAAAAGGCTTTTCTGCCCTTAATTCTTCCGATTGGATTGTGATTTCTTCTTTTGGGAGCGTACAAAACAAACCGAATTTTATATACTTTAGGTGGTTAGACATGGCTAATAAACAAGGAGGTAACAGTGATGAAACAGTCACTTGATACAAGAACAAAATTATTAACAAAGAATCCAATTTCACTGATGATTGAACTTAGTATTCCGGCAGTTCTCGGTATGGTGGTGGTTGGGTTATATAACATGATGGATTCCATTTTTGTCGGGCAGATGGTAGGTGCGGCTCAGATGGGAGCTGTATCGGTATCATATCCATTTACTTTGATAAATGCAGGTTCTGCCGCAATGCTGGGCGTTGGTTCCGCTTCGGTACTTTCACGAGCGATTGGTAAAAAAGATGAAAGAACGATCAAAAAGATTATGGGAAATTTGGTGGCAATGGTACTTTTATTGTCAGTAATTTATACCATTGTAGGAATGGTGTTTACCCGTCAGCTTTTATCTCTTGCTGGAGCAAGCGATAATATTTTAAATTATGCAGAAAAATATCTGCGGATCGTATTTGCAGGCTCTTTGTTTGTGAATTTTTTTCCAGAGTGCTAATATGGTCATTCGTGGGGAGGGTCAGTTAAAAAAGGCAATGACAATTATTGCCAGCGGTGCCATTTTGAATATTATTCTTGATCCAATATTTATTACAGTTTTGAAGCCTTACGGTTTGGGCATCGAGGCGGCAGCATATGCAACGGTGTTTTCACAGTTTGTTCAGGCGGTTATTACGTTATGGTATTTCAGAAAGAAAAGTCCTAATGTAAAGATTGGACGTATTCGGATTGATGGAGAGCTTCTGCCGCAGGTTCTTTCTGTTGGCGTATCTGCGTTATTGATGCAGATATTGACATTAGTACAGCAAACAGTCATTTATCGTGTAGCCGCTAATTATGGAGGGGAAAATTCACAGATCCTTCTCGGTGCGGCGCTTCGGTTCTGGAATTTCTCTTTTGTTCCATTATGGGGAATCAGTCAGGGATTCCAGCCAGCGGCAGGAACGAATTATGGTGCAAAGGAATATGACAGGGTAAAAACTCTGACACGTGTATTTATTGCTGCCGCCACAATACTATCCCTTGTATTTTATATTCCGGCAGAACTGTTTCCGGGTAAAGTATTGTCTATGTTTATTACAACGCCAGGTGTAGCTGCTTCGGGGGCAACGAATTTCCGTATTATGTTCAGCACCTATATTCTTCAGGGAAGTTTTCTGATTGCTGTGACATTGTTCCAGTCTTTGGGCAAAGCCAATAAGGCGACGTGGTTGGTATTGTTCCGTCAGATTATTTTGTTTATCCCTCTGTGTATTGTCCTTCCGATGGTGGGCGGTATGGGTATTCGTGGTGTATGGCTGGCGATTGCCCTGACAGATGCAATTCTTGTAGTGATTACTGTTTTGATGATGCTTTCAGAATTTCGGAAGATGCCCGGAACCAACGGAATAAAGCAATAGAGGGGGAATTAAAATGTATCTTTCAGATGGCAAAAAAGAAACCCAATATATTGTTAAAGACATTGGGCTTCCTACAGGAATTGAAAAACGTCTGGAAGCTCTTGGAATGACTCGTGGTACTTCTGTCACAGTTTTGAATAGTAAAAGCAAGGGGATTTTGATTGTAAAAGTACGGGGAACACGTTTTGCACTTGGGCGCAATATAACAGAACATATTTCGGTTGCTATGTAGGAGGGATGAATTTCGATGAAAGAGAATTTGACAATCGGCTTCATCGGGAACCCAAACTGTGGAAAGACAACACTTTTTAATGCTTATACAGGCGCAAATTTAAAAGTGGCGAATTGGCCGGGGGTTACTGTCGAAAAAGTGGAAGGAGCAATCAGAGATCATAATCTGAATATTCGTCTGGTTGATCTTCCGGGTACATACAGTCTGACTTCTTATACAATGGAAGAGCAGGTATCCAGACAGTTTATATTGAGTGATGAAGTTGATATGATTATTGACGTGGTAGATGCTTCGGCACTGGAGCGTAATCTATATTTGACATTACAGTTATTGGAACTTGGAAAACCAGTAGTTATGGCACTGAATATGATGGACATTGTAGAAAAGCGTGGGATGGAAATCGACACACACAGACTGCCGGAAATGTTGGGAATCCCAGTGATTCCCGTCTCTGCGAGAAAACGGACGGGATTGGATGTGCTGCTTCATGCAGCAGCACATCATAAGGATTGCAACGATCCGCAATGTTTGGTTCACCATCATAAAGATCAGTCAAAGCATCGGCATAACCATCATGCAGAATATGCAATGGTTTACAGCGATAAGATTGAGGATAAGATTGATCTTATTATGGATGCACTGAAAATAAACTATCCAAAACTAAAAAATTACCGTTGGTATGCTATTAAGTTACTGGAAATGGATCGGGAGATTACGAAGAGTTACCCTGTTCATTTGCCAGATGTAATTGACCGGAGCTATGAATCGGATATTATCAATGAGAAATATGATTTTATTCAAGAAATTATAAGAGAAGTGTTGGTAAATAAAGATCGCCAGGATGCTTTGACTGAAAAAGCGGATAAGGTGCTGACTCATCGTGTATGGGGTGTTCCAATCTTTCTAGGCATTATGGCGGTAGTGTTTCTTCTGACATTTACTGTTGGGGACTGGCTGAAAGGGTATTTAGAGATAGGAATTGAAAATCTGTCTCTATGGATAGAGAAAGGTCTGGTTGCAGCACAGGTAAATGAAGTAATTCGTTCGCTGTTTGTAGACGGTATTCTTGCAGGAGTGGGCGGTATATTGACATTTCTTCCGAACATTTTCATTTTATTTCTTGCGTTGGCTTTTTTAGAGGACAGCGGATATATGGCGCGAGTAGCTTATGTTATGGAAGGAATTATGAGTAAACTTGGACTGTCTGGAAGAGCCTTTATTCCTATGATTTTAGGCTTTGGTTGTACAGTCCCGGCAATTATGGCATCAAGGGCACTGGAAAGCAGGCGTGATCGTTTTAAAGTAATGTTGATTACGCCGTTTATGAGCTGTAGCGCCCGCCTGCCTATCTACATACTGTTTGCAGAAATGTTTTTCAAAGAACGTGCTATGCTGGTTGCATATTCCATGTATTTGATCGGGTTAGTGGTTGCGATTTTGGTGGCCGCCATAATACATCTGATTGATAAAAAGAAATCAGAAAATTATTTGTTGATTGAATTACCGGAGTATAAAATCCCCAGTTCCAGAACAGTAGCAATTTATGTATGGGAGAAGGTAAAAGATTATCTTACGAAAGCAGGAACTACTATTTTTATAGCATCTATCCTGATGTGGATAATCTTGAATTTCGGACCACATGGATATACAACGGATATGTCGGATAGTTTCGGCGCTATTTTGGGACATGGGCTAGTACCGTTTTTTGCACCAATAGGATTGGGATTTTGGCAGATTGCGGTAGCTCTGATCGCAGGCATTTCTGCAAAAGAGGTTGTGGTTTCCAGTTGTGCAGTCTTGTTTGGAGTTTCAAACATCAATTCCGGAGCTGGTATGGATACACTGGAAGGCATATTGGGAAGTGCAGGGTTTGGACAACTCAATGCGTTCTGTCTGATGATTTTTTGCCTACTATATATTCCATGTATGGCGGCTCTTGCAACGATACGCAAGGAATCAGGAAGCACACGTTGGATGTTGCTGTCCGCAATGTTTCAGTTGGTGGTGGCATGGATAGTGACATTTGCAGTTTATCAAGTTGGGATTTTAGTGTGAGGTAAGTGATATGAAGTATAAAAAATGGGTTTGTTTTGCAGGACTTTTTGTTATAGCGGTAATTGCAGGGAAAAGTTTAATTAGAAAAATGAAAGGAAAAAGCTGATGGCAAATAAATAATCAGCAGACAAATGAAAATGAACATTATAGATTCAGTAAAAAATACAGCTTTTTCAGCAGCGGTACATACTGCATTAGAATATCTGGAAAAGAATCCGGAGGAAAATATTCCGAAAGCAATGCGGCTCATGGATCAAGTATTACCGGATGGTTGGTATGAGGGACAAAGGGCAGCATTTCGTAAGGCAATCGAAGAAAAAGGAAACTGGTATCAGTTGATTATGAAAGCATACCAGTTGGATGCAGGTGTGAGAAAAACATTTTTTCAGAATTTCATTGTTAATTCTGCCTTGAAAGGCTCCGCAATTCAAAATGAAGTTCGTGAGAAAGAAAATTGTAATGTTCCGTGGGCTATATTATTAGATCCAACGTCGGCGTGTAATTTGCACTGTACAGGGTGTTGGGCTGCTGAATATGGACATAAGCTAAACTTGAGTTTAGAAACGATTGATGATATTGTCACTCAGGGGAAAAAACTAGGAACCTATAATGTATATATATACAGGTGGGGAACCGATGGTACGAAAAAGAGATTTAATTACTCTGTGTGAAAGGCATCCGGATTGTGAGTTCCTTTCTTTTACAAATGGAACGCTGATTGACGAAGAGTTTGTATGGAAATGCTTCGTGTAAAAAATTTCGTCCCGGCGATTAGTTTGGAGGGATTTGAAAAAGCAAATGATGGACGCAGGGGCAAAGGGGTTTTTGAGAAAGTAATGCAGGCGATGGATTTATTAAGGAGATACAAATTGCCTTTTGGTATTTCTACCTGCTATACCAGTGCCAATTATGCGGATATTAGTAGTGAAGCATTTTTTGATATGATGATTGAAATGGGAGCAATGTTTGTCTGGTTCTTTCATTATATGCCAGTCGGTAATGATGCTGTTCCAGAGCTTCTCCCTAACCCGGATCAAAGAAGGACAGTCTATGAACGGGTAAGAGCATTTCGGAATACAAAGCCTATTTTCAGTATGGATTTTCAGAACGATGCAGAGTATGTAGGAGGCTGTATTGCCGGAGGCAGAAGCTATTTACATATTAATGCTGCCGGGGATGTGGAGCCATGTGTGTTTATTCATTATTCCAATGTGAACATCCATGAGTGCGGATTACTGGATGCACTGAAAAGTCCGATTTTTATGGCGTACCACGATGGGCAACCATTTAATAAGAATATGCTTCGTCCATGCCCTATGTTGGAAAATCCCAATATTTTACGGGAAATGGTAAAACGTACCGGAGCAAAGTCTACGGATTTGCAATCACCGGAGACGGTAGATCATTTGTGTGATAAATGCGAATTATATGCAAAGCACTGGCAGCCTGTTGCAAATGAATTATGGGCATCTAGTAGGAAAGGAGACTAAGATGGTTATTACTGGAATCATCATTTTTGGAATTACTGTTTATGCAGTATGGGCTGTCCGAAAAGTTCGACGGGATCGTAAGAATGGTTCTTGTTGTGGCGGCAGTTGTTCGGGATGTATTGGAGAAAAGTATTGCAATAAGTAACCTTGATGGGAGCCGATGGCTATAGAGTCGTTGGCTCCTTTCCCATATTTGCACATCAGGGGAATTTAGAATATAATTCTAAATGGAGCGAAAAGTCTACTGATTGGAGCAGAATGGAATGAAGAAAAAGTATATAATAAAAAAAGCCAGAAAGTTATTGGTAGAACAGATAAATAGTCACCAGACGATAGTGAGGAACGATATGAACAATATAGAAACTATGTCAAATATGAAAGGTTTATCAGAGGTTATTCCAAAAGATAACGATGGTTACTGTACTATTTATAAGATGGATTGTGCCGATGGATTAGGACTTATGACCGTTTATCAGGTTTTTCCGGGAATCCAGCTTATTTATAATGATTTTGAGGCAACGGAATATGAATGGGAGAGTATCTTAGATAAAGATATTCTCGAAATTAATCATTGCAGGGAAGGTCGTGAGGGAAGTCGTTTATTAAGCGGTTCCTGCCTTTATTTGGGAGAAGGGGATCTGTCGATTCATACAATGGATAACTGCGCTTCGGAAATGTCTTTTCCTTTGAAGCATTACCGGGGAATTTCTGTGGTAATCAATTTAACTACAGTATCTAAAAATTCACCAGAGATTCTGATGGAGGCGGGAATTGATATTCTGGCGTTTAGAAATAAGTTCTGTGCATCCGGAGATTGCTTTATTATGCGGGCAAAGGACGAAATAGAGCATATTTTTTCAGAACTATATTCCATACCGGATTGTCTGCAAAAGCCTTATATGAAATTAAAGGTGCAAGAATTATTGTTGTTCCTTTATACAGTGGATGCAGCAAAAGAAAAGCAGAGAGAACGGTATACTTCACCTCATGTGGAAATTGTGAAAGAGATACATAAAAAATTGGTTTCCGATTTACAGAAAAGACCAACAATAGAAGAACTTTCAAAGGAATTTTTAATCAATACGGCTACTTTAAAAAATACTTTTAAGGGGATTTATGGACAGCCCATTGGAACTTATATGAAAGAGTATAGAATGAAACGAGCGGCAATTTTGCTTCGCCAGACACAGGCTACGATTGCGGAAATCTCAAATCAAGTGGGATATGAGAATCAAAGCAAATTCGCAACGGCGTTTAGAGATGTGATGAAAATAACTCCTGCAGAATACCGGAAACAGGACGAGGCACATCTTGGCGAGGATTTTTCTATTGAGGGCATAAGTATATAGGATAAAGTACAACGGGAAATAGCATATATGATTGATTTAGAATGTAAAAAGAAGGAGGGCTTTTGTGGGAAAAGTTTTAATAGCGGCTTTTGATGATAAGGACGAAATAGCATTTGACGAGTTGCTGTTGTTCTTAAAATCCAATAGCCATATAAAAGTAGTAAATGCTTTTCCCAATGATAGTTGTCTGAAATACGATAATCTGATAATAGATTCAAAATACAGGATGGTTGAGGCTGACGGGAAAAGCATTGAACTGACTAACTATGAATTTGAAATTTTATACTTGCTGGCACGACATCCCGGACAGGTATTTTCTAAAGAGCAAATATACAATCAGGTGTGGAAAGAGCCATATTACAGGGCAGAGGACAATGTAATGAGTCTGATTCGGAGAATACGAAAGAAAATTGAACCTGATCCGTCAAAACCAATTTATGTTTTGACAGTGTGGGGAATCGGCTATAAATTCAATAATGCAATAAAAAGAAAATAAGCGGCTGCTGTCAATTCTAAAAGACAGAGCCGCTTATTTTATGTCAGTAGCACCTAAAAGGTAGTCTGTTGATATATGAAAATAATTTGCAATAGCTACAATTTCATAGTCTGGCACAAAGCGTTTTCCTTGTTCAATTCTTAGGATTGTTAAATCTGTAAATTCAAACCCTTCTGTCTGTAATCGGGCGGCAAGTGTCTTTTGAGAAATGCCTTGTGCAGTACGCAGTTCTTTTAATCTATTTCCGATAATATTTTTTGAGTGTCCGTTCCAGTATATCTTCATTCTATCCCTCACTTCTAAAGTTGAAGTATTATAATTGATTTTACCGAGTTGGGATGCTAATATACTTCTAAAGATGAAGTTTTAGAAAAAATATGCTGAATTATTATAGAATGGCAACAATAAAGATATAGCAGCATGGCAGGAAATGCCGAGAGCGAAAGGAGTACCGATATGGAAAACGAAGTATGGAGTGAAATAAGCGCATTTTTGAATAATCTCCGATGTGGAGATGTGAGCAGAAAGTCTTATCTTCACTTTCCGGAACTGGAAGAAGCAGAAAAGATCAGAAAGGTAAAAAAAGCAAATTTTGAGACAGAGATGAGAAAACTAAATGCAGAGCAAAGACAACAAATAGAGAATTATTTAGAAGCTGTGCAGCACTTGGCATTTATGGAAGAAGAACGGGCATACTGTCAAGGATATGTGGACTGTATTCAGTTGTTAGGTGGCTTGGGGGTATTGAATAGCAATCCGGAGATAGAAATGATGGTTTCAAAAATGAAAAAATAGTTAGATAAAAAGGCTCTTTCCAGTAACAAGGATTGAGCCTTTTCTGTGTCAGCAATTAATAAATATCAGCGGATATCGGAGTTTTATCAGATTTAGTCCAAAATTATTCCTTAACATCGTTACTGGCATTTAGATCAGGCTGCAGCATGGCAGTAGCAGTTGCCAGAAGAATCTGAAGCTGGTGTTCGTTGCAGTGTGTTAGTAGACGGAGTAGCTGCTTATATGTAGAACTATCGCTGTTCCCGTTTGGATAAACGTAATCATCTGCGGAAAGATTCAATAACCGCATGGCTTTACAGAACAATGACAGGCTTGGAGTACCTTTGTGGCGCTCTAAATCTCCGAGATAAGTAGGAGATACACTGAGCTTTTCAGCAAGTTCTTCCTGTGTCCAGTGCCGATCCATCCGGGCATTTTTTACCATTGTTGCAAAGAGTGTCTTGGAAATATCCATGTTTATTCACCTCCATAAATATAGTGTATTACCCTGTATTTAAAAAGTGAAAAGGGTGTGAGCTTGGTATTTTATGGGGGTTAAAACCTAGAAAGAGTATTCAAGTCCTTTTTCGGATTAAAAAAAATCAAAATTCCGGAAAGGGTTATTTGAATACTCTTTTTTGTTTCTTTCCGGGATTTTGTTGGAGAGCAGAGTGGTTTTAAGGGAGAAATATGGGCGGCAGTTATGCCGTTTATTAGATATACAGCTAAAAAAATCTTAATGATTACTGCTCTGTCAAACACCCTTGCACCTATGGTAAAAACCTATATCAGAGCAGGGGTAATAATTGAATCAGTTATAGATTGCGTCCGATGGGCTTCGTTAGCCTGTCCGGGCGCATTTTATATATATGAAAATTTTTTGAAAAAATTTCTTCCCGAACCGAACATCGGGCATTACCCATTCGGGACTATGGATGAAAGGGAGATAGAAATTTCATCCATGTGCTGGTGGAAGGGGAAGGAGGTGAACTCTTATGGGGAAATCTTCTTCCAATGATGAACTGACGATTCGGAATCAGTTTGACCGGATATGCAAACTGGCGTTGAAAGGCGAAGCTGCTGATTATTATCGGCATATTGCTTATCGGCAGAAACATGAAGTGCTGTTTTCGGAGCTTTCGCAGAAGGAGCTGGACAGCATTTTTGGCGTAGACAAGTATACAGTGGAAAACAAGTGCTTCCGGGTACTTGGATATGACATTGAAGTAAAAGACACATTACTTGCGGAAGCAATACAGTCGCTTTCTGAAAACAAACGGAAGGTAGTGCTGCTGTCTTATTTCATGGATATGAGCGATGCAGACATTGCCAGAATGATGAATCTTGTGCGAAGCACAGTCTATGAGCATCGGAAACGTTCGCTGGAACTTATGAAAGAAATGATGGAGGAATATCAAAATGAGCAGGAAAAGTAGAAAAAATGAAGCGTTTGATCTGCCTTCTTTCCAGATGATTCGGGCGGCTTCAAACGGAGATATTGAAGCGATCAATGCAGTGCTGAAACACTATGAAGGTTACATAGCGGCATTGTCTACCAGAAAGATGTATGACGAGAACAGACAGGTTCATTACTGTGTAGACGAGACATTGCGGAGACGGCTTGAGACAAAGTTAATCACTAAGATTTTAGCATTTGAAATTTAGCTCGGAGTAAGCGGCAGAAAATATCCCTTTCTGTTTTTTGCTGTTTCGGAGCAGGTGTACCTTGACAATTTCATATTTTTCCTGCAGGACGCAGAAAACAGTGGAGCTGTGTGATGGATACGCCATGACTGCCTGTGTCTGGTACTTTGCGACATCGTGGCGCAAAGTTGCCGGACATTGAAAGCGAAGGAATGCCAGTTTGGGTATTGAAGTAAAGGCACGAGCGATAAATATCCGATCACAGGCAAAGTAACGGGGACTTTGTGCGAAGATACTGCTTTCTGATAATGAAACTTCCGGAGATAAGCTGCTCCGGTCCGAGAGGATGGTGTGATACCAATGAGGCTGTGCCCGGCAGCCGCCTGCAGGAGAGTATTATTTAGAAAGGGGTATCTGATATATATGGATAATAAAAAAATATTGAGATATAGTATGCAGCTATCTATGTTAAAGCAGTTGCTTTCTAAGAAGTTGATTAATGAAACTGAATATCAGGTAATACAAAAAAGATTAATGAAAGATTATGGTATCGTATCCAACATTACTGCTTGACGGTATATCTGTATTGTATTATAATATAATCAACGCTATGGTAGGAACACAAAAAGGAGGGCGAAATGGAAGTTGAATTGATTAAAGCACATGATTCATTTGACGGTTCTGCCAGACGGAAGATTGAGCGGTTGAGAGTGGCGGCTTATTGCCGAGTAAGTACGGACGATGAAGATCAGATAAAGAGTTATAACTCAATGGTTACGCATTATACAGAGTTAATTAAGAATAATAAAGAATGGATATTTTCAGGTATATATGCTGATAAGGCAATCACTGGGACAAAGGTTGATAAGAGAGAAGAGTTTCAGCGGTTGATTCAGGATTGCATGGATGGCAAGATAGATATGATTATTGCCAAAAGCCTTCCACGATTTGCCAGAAATACTCTGGACACATTGAAATATGTTCGTATGTTGAAAGAGAGAAATATTGCTGTTTATTTTGAGGTTGAGAAGATTAACACATTAAAGGACGGCGAATTTCTAATGACTATTTTAAGTTCTGTAGCACAGCAGGAAGTTGAAAATACTTCTGCTTATGTGAAAAAGGGCTTGAAGATGAAAATGAAGCGGGGGGAACTGGTAGGATTTCAGGGTTGTTTGGGATATGATTATGATGTGGAAACAAAATCTATCTCAATCAATGAGGAAGGCGCTGTGGTTGTACGGTACATTTTTGATAGATATGTGGCAGGAGCAGGCAGCACAATGATAGCCAGGGAATTGAATGAGCAGGGTCATCTGACAATTAGAGGAAATCCCTGGACTTCATCCAGTGTTATGGGAATCATTAATAATGAAAAATATAAGGGAGATATTTTACTTGGAAAAACCTTTACGGTTGATCCGATTTCAAAAAGACGCTTAGAAAATCTTGGAGAGGAAGATCGGTATTATATACATGATCATCACGAACCAATCATTACAGAGGAACAATTTGAACGGGCGCAGGAGATGAGAAGACGTAGAAACGGAAATCGGAAATGTGGAGTCACTCCTGGAAAACGTGAAAAATTTAGTCGGCAGTTTGCGTTTAGCTGTATGGTAGAATGCGGATTCTGTGGCTCTAATCTTTCTCGTAGGCGATGGCACAGTAGCTCTAAGTATAAAAAGACGATATGGCAGTGCGTTAAATCAACAAAAGAAGGAAAGAGATTTTGTCCGGATAGCAAAGGCATTCCAGAGCAGGTCATAGAAGAAGCATTTATTGAGTCTTATAGGATGTTGTGTAATGATAATAAAGATGTTCTGGAAGAATTTTTGAAGCGAACCGAGAAAGCACTTGGAGAAAATTCGATTGAAGATCAGTTACATAAGCTGAAGAAAAGCATTGACAAGGTTTCTTTAAAGAGAAAAAAACTACTTGATAATTATCTGAAAGGCATTATTGAACAGGATATTTATGAGGAAACGGATGTAGAACTAAAAACTGAACTGACAAATGCAAGAGCAAAGCTGGAATATCTGCAGCAACAGTCGGATGAAAAGAGTTCATTGCAAAGGAGGCTTTCAGATTTCAAAAAAGCACTATCGCATAATGAGGTGCTAGAAGAATTTGACAGAGGAATATTTGAGAGTATAGTTGAAAAAGTAATAGTCGGCGGACTAGACGAAGATGGAAACAAAGATCCTTATAAAATTACTTTCATATATAAAACAGGATTTAAGAATGAAATTGGAAACGCAAAAGAAAGATTCGGGAAGTCATCAGGTATTGGAGACAAAGTGAAAAAAATGTGTTCCGATATAAGTGACGAGGTAAAGGGTGTGTGTTCCGATGTTAGTCTCAACACATGTCGAGACGGTAGTCAAATTATCCCTCAAAAAAGATACACCTAAGATTGAGGTTACAATGGAGCCTGATGAAGAGAGTAATTATACACCAGAGGAAAAGGCTACTTATTCATAGATTAAGGAATATGTGAAGGAAAAGTACGGTGTGAATGTGCATACTTCTTATATTGCACAGGTGAAGCGGATGTGTGGTCTGGATATGGGTGAGAATTATAATAAGTCCAAGAAAGAGAATCCAGAGGTTAAGCAGTGTCCGCAGGAGAAGGTGGAGTATATTAAGGATGCGTTGCGGTATTACAAGTTAATGTAGAAATAGGTTATTAAGATTTTTTTTGATATTTAATATTAAATCACTTGATAAATTTAGAATGCACGAAAGGATAAAAATATGAATGTAGAGTTTTTTTTTGGCGATATATGTAATACTTATTATAATTGCAATAATATTGGAAGTATATTTGTTGGCAAATGATAAATATAGATATGTCAGAGTATCAATAAATCATTTATCAACAGTATTACAAAGAAATGAAAATATAGATACGATAAATTTAATGGCAAAAGAATTGAATAGATTATATACTGAGTATGTAAGAGAATATGCTAAATTTAAAAAATTTTATCCGAATATCATAGTATGGTTGGATGCAATTATTTTTAGATTAGATACATATAAAAAAATATCGCAGATACTTATAGATAAAAGTTCAATAATAAAAGACGCTAGAGATTTACTTGAAAAAGAAAGACCATTTTATCAATGTAATGAATATCAACAAGAAATTTTGAATGATGTAACCAAATTAAAAAATGGAGATAATAGTATCGTAGTAAAAAATATATTAGATAGAATTATTACTGAATTTATTAGGCAGAATCATGATAATACCAGAAATCGTATATTGAATTCTGTTTCATTAATAATAGGTATTACTGGAATTTTAGTATCTGTGATTATGGCATGTGTTCCATAAAAACTGATTTTGGAATATTTTAAAACTTTTAAGTATTGACACCGCTTCGCCCCTGACGATAAATCAAGGGCTGGAGTGGTGTCATTTCTTATATTCATAAGTATTAGGAAGAAGGTTGAAATATACCTTCTTTTTTTAGTTTGCGCGCCATGGGCGCGCTCTAACGGGTGAAAGTCCCGAACACGCCCAGATAGTGGGAAGTGTATAGCTGAACAGCAAGGGTGTCCATCGTGAGATGGAATCTGAAGGAAGTTGTAAGCAAATTTCTGGTCCGACGGACAGAAATCACATATAAGGCTAGGCTATGAGAGATAAGTTGGCTAAAAGCAACGAAGTCTAATAACTATCACTTTTGTAGTAGCAGAGTAAATGTGGCGGATATATGGAGAGAAAGAGCGTGCACCTTAAGCGTGGAGGTCTCACAGAGGTTCCATTAGCCTAGTAACAACGAACTGTGAGAAGTCAGCCGAGCCCATAG
>ENA-OQBL01000244-OQBL01000244.1-human-gut-metagenome-genome-assembly--contig:-NODE-244-length-31042-cov-5.060003_pt1 | contig 31042 bp, 28 predicted proteins | sample MGYA00242747_ERZ504553 | MGnify/ENA primary metagenome ERZ504553 (study PRJEB26092, sample SAMD00036240) | human gut metagenome | host: Homo sapiens | study: EMG produced TPA metagenomics assembly of...
CACCGTGCCCAGCCCCATGCTGGCAAAGACTTTCGGGATCGTAATGAACATCAGCGCGGGACCGGCCTGCAGCGTGTCGGGGTCGCCGCCGGAGAACGCAAACACCGCCGGAATAATCATCAGGCCCGCCATGACGGCGATGAGCGTGTCGAAAATCTCGACGTGCTCGGTGGATTCCTCAATCGAGACATCCTTCTTCATGTAGGAGCCGAACGTGACAAGAATGCCCATGGCGATGGACAGCGAGTAGAACATCTGCCCCATGGCCGTGACGACGGTCATCCACGAGAAGTTGGCCGGGTTGGGCACCAGGAAATAGGCAACACCCGCCAGTGCGCCGGGCCGCGTGACCGAGTAGACCGCAATGACGACCGACAGCACGACCAGCACCGGCATCATGAGCCTGGAGACGCGCTCCACGCCGTTGCGCACGCCCGCAAAGATGATGCCCAGCGTAAAGAACGCAAACAGCAGGAAGCAGACCTCGGCGGACGCGCCGTCTGCAATGAACGCGCTGAAATAGCCGTTCTCCGCAAGGCCCTGGGCGTTGCCGCGCAGATATTCAAACAGATATTTGATGACCCAGCCGCCGATGACCGAGTAGTATGGCACGATCAGCACCGGGATAACGGCGTTGATCCAGCCGCCAAAGCCGAGGAATCCGTTTTTGCGTCCCGGCTTTGCAAACGCACCGTAGGCGCTGACCGGGCTTTTGTGGGTCATGCGGCCCAGCGCAGTCTCGGCCATGATCATCGTGTAGCCGAACGTCAGCGCCAGCACAATATAGATCAGCAGAAAAATACCGCCGCCGTACTTGGCCGCCAGATACGGGAACCGCCAGATATTGCCCAGTCCCACCGACGCCCCGGCAGCCGACAGCACAAAGCCGAGCTTGCCGGAAAACGAGCTTCTGTTTTGCTTTTGTTCCATGATTTCAAATCCTCTCCGCACAGTAGTCATTCGCGCAAGGACAAGTGTAGCACAGACGCGGAAAGTTTTCAATTACACTTTTTTTCAAGAAACGCTTGACTCTGACGCAACGTCAGGGTGTATGATAGCAGTACCGCAAAGGAAACGAGGGTTTTATCATGATGACCGTAAAAGAAGCCAGCCGACTGACAGGCATAAGCATACGCACGCTGCAATACTATGATAAGCTGGGTCTGCTGCCCGCCATGCGCACCGAGAGCGGCTACAGGCTGTATGACGATGCAGCGCTGGAACGTTTGCAGCAGATTTTGCTGTTTCGGGAGCTGGAGTTTCCCTTGCGGGACATCCGCACCATTTTGGACAACCCGAATTTTGACCGCCGCAAGGCTCTGCGCCAGCAAATTGAGCTTCTCACGCTGAAAAAGCAGCACTTGGAAGATTTGATACGGCTGGCGCGGACTTTGCAAGTCGCAGGAGGACACACTATGCAATTCAAAGAATTTGATACATCCCGCATTGACGAGTACACCCGCCGCGCCAAGGAATCTTGGGGCGACACCCCCGCCTACCGCGAGTTTGAGCAGAACGCCGCCGAACGCACGGTGCAGGAGAGCAGCGATATAAACAATCAGCTGATGGCGTTGACCGCCGGGTTCGGCACACTGCAAAACCTGCCCATCGACAACCCCGCCGTGCAGGCGCAGGCCGCCAAGCTGCAAGCTTTCATCACCGAGCACTACTACACCTGCACAAAGGAGATTTTCGCCCAGCTCGGCCAAATGTACGGCGCTGGCGGAGAGTTCACCGCCAACATCAACGCCGCAGGCGGCCCCGGCACTGCGGAGTTTGCCGCAAAGGCGATTGCGGCGTATTGCAAGGAATAAGGCATAAATTTTGTTTGACGCCTTGTAGGGGTGAGCATTGCTCACCCGTGGAACATTGCAGCCGCCCCTACAGATCGGCCATAACACCCACACAAACCAAACCGCCCCCGTCCCGCTTTGCTTTCAACAGGCGGGCGGGGGGTACTTTTATTCACGTATCAAATCAATCCAGGAAATCCCGCAGTTTCTTGCTGCGGCTGGGGTGGCGGAGCTTGCGCAGGGCCTTGGCTTCGATCTGGCGGATGCGCTCACGGGTGACGTTGAACTCCTTGCCGACTTCCTCCAGCGTGCGGGGACGGCCATCCTCCAGGCCGAAGCGCAGGCGCAGGACCTTTTCCTCACGCGGGGTCAGGGTCTTGAGCACGTCGGCCAGCTGCTCCTTCAGCAGGGTCTGGCTGGCGGCCTCGGCGGGCACGGGTGCGTCATCGTCGGGGATGAAGTCGCCCAGATGGCTGTCCTCCTCCTCACCGATGGGCGTCTCCAGACTGACGGGTTCCTGTGCGACGCGCATGATCTCGCGGACCTTATCCACGGGCATGTCAAGGCGCTCGGCGATCTCCTCGGCGCTGGGGTCGTGGCCATACTCATGCAGCAGCTGGCTGGACACCTTCTTGACCTTGTTGATCGTCTCGACCATGTGCACGGGGATGCGGATGGTGCGGGCCTGGTCGGCGATGGCGCGGGTGATGGCCTGACGGATCCACCACGTTGCGTAGGTGGAGAACTTGAAGCCCTTGGTGTGGTCAAACTTTTCGACAGCCTTGATCAGGCCCAGGTTGCCTTCCTGGATCAGATCCAGGAACTGCATGCCGCGGCCCACATAGCGCTTGGCGATGGAGACGACCAGACGCAGGTTGGCCTCGCTCAAGCGCTGCTTGGCCTTCTCGCCCTCGGGGCCGCCGGCCTGAATTTTCAGTGCCAGCTCGGTTTCCTCCTCGGGGGTCAGCAGCGGCACGCGGCCAATTTCCTTCAGGTAGACCTTGACGGGGTCGTCAATCGTGATGCCGTCGGCAGTCAGGCCGTCCTCGTAGTCGTCCGCGCCCTCCTCGGAGCTAGGCAGGGCGCTGCTGACGTCAACGGGCGTGTCGTCGACGATCTCGATGCCGTTGCTTTCCAGCTCCTCGTAGAGCTTTTCCATCGCTTCTACGTCAAGAACGTTGCCATTCTCCTCCATTGCGTCGCTGATCTCACTGCTGGTCAGCTTGCCGACGTGGCGGCCCGTGTCGATCAGGCTGCGGATCGGGTCTTTCTTTTCTGCCATAAGTACGTTCTCCTTTTGGTTTTCTATTGTTTGACAAAGTATGTCGGAATGTCGTTATTCGTCTGTCTCGGCGGGGCGGGCGCCCTTCTTTTTGCCGAGGTTTGCAAAGTAGCTTTCCAGCTGGCCGTCGCTCATATCCTTGACCTGCTCACTGATCGGCTTGGCGGTCCGCAAGCGGTCCAGATACATATCAATATCCTGCCTTTGCAGACGGATGTCGTGGTTGTACGCCTGCCCGTGGGCCAGTTGCCGGAACGCGGCCTCATCCAGCATTTGCTGTAATGACGTCTGGTTCAGCGGCAGGTGCTCGTCCACACAGCGGAAAATTGCCTCCAGCGCGCGCTGCATCTCGGGCACCAGCACGGTGGACATATCCAGCCGTGCACGGACGTAGGGCACCTGCTCGGGGTCCTGCAGCATGGCCACGGCCAGCTGGCGCGCCGCGTTGGCCGCGCCGAGGGCAGATTCCCCGCTGCTGGTGTAGGGCACGCGGATGTCCGACGCGATGCCCTCCTTGGAAAGGTCGCGCTGCTCCTTGCGGTAGCTGCGGCGCGCAGCGGCCTGAAGCGCCCCGTTGAGCTGGGAAAGGATGGCCTGTTTTGAGACGCCGGTCTCGTCGGCCAGCCGCCCGGCGTAGACGTCCCGCGCCGTCGGGCTGACGCCGCGCTCGGTCAGAATCTCGATGGCCTCCCGGATATAGCTCAGCCGCCCGTCGTCGCTGCGCAGGTCATACTTGGCCTTGCTCTTTTTCAGCTGGAATTCTGTCGGGTTGGCCGTGCCGTTCAAGAGCATCTCGAACCGCTCGCGGCCATATTTTTTGATGAACTCGTCCGGGTCCTTCGCGCCCTGGTAGCTCAGCACGCTGACTTTCAGCGTCGTGCTGCCCAGAATGCCAAGGCTGCGCTCGGTGGCCTTCTGGCCCGCCTCGTCGGAGTCGTAACTCAAAACGACCTCGTCGGCGTACTCGCTCAGCAGCTTGGCCTGCTCGGGTGTCAGAGCCGTACCGCAGGCACAGACCGCCGTGTCAAACCCGGCCTCATGCATCGAGATGACGTCCATGTAGCCCTCACAGAGGATGTAGCGCCGTTTTTTTGACTTTTTGGCGATATTCAGTGCAAAAAGCGTGCGGGATTTGTGGTAGACCATCGTCTCGGGGCTGTTGATGTACTTGGGCTTGGAGTCGTCCAGCACGCGCCCGCCGAAGGCAATGATGGCCCCGCGCACATCAATGATGGGCACCATGACGCGGTGGCGGAAGATGTCATAGAGGTTGCCCTTGGCGCTGCGCTTGACGAGGCCGGAGGTTTCCAGCTCCTCCTCACTGAAGCCGCGGCGCTTGAGGTAGTGCAGCAGGCCGCCGAAGTCCTCCGGCGCGTAGCCAAGACCGAACCGGCGGATGGCGGCGTCGGACAGGCCGCGCTTTTCCTTCCAGTAGCGGCGGGCCATGGCGGCCTCCGGCGTTTTGGCGTTGAGGTTCTCGTAGAAGTAGCGCGCGGCGCAGCGGTTGATCTCCAACAGGCGCTGGCGCGCACGGGACTCGCGGTCATCCTCCTCGGGCAGCGGCATACCGGCGCGGCCCGCCAGCTGCTTGACAGCCTCGACATAGCCGAGATTGTTGTACTTGCGCACAAAGTTGATGACATCGCCCGCCGCACCGCAGCCGAAGCAGTAAAAGCTCTGGGTATCCGGGTAAACGACGAAAGACGGCGTTTTTTCATTGTGGAACGGACACAGACCCGTGGCCGTGCGTCCGCGGCGGCGCAGCTGGACATACTGGCCGATGACTTCTTCAATGTCGTTGCGCCGCACGACTTCCTGTATATATTCCTGGGGTATCATGGGATAGGCTGCACCTCCGTTTCTTAAAATAATAGACAACAAATACGGTGGCGTTTTCTCCCTTTGGTCGAAAACAAAATCGTAGGGGCGGATTCCATATCCGCCTGTGCCCGTTTGCGGCGGCGCAGACCTCCGCGGGCGCATATAGAATGCGCCCCTACGTGATTTTTTGAGTGGCGCGCAGCGACGCGATCCACAATCTTTATTATTTATTATTTCTTATTTATTATTTGTTTACAAAACCTTCCACTTCTGCGGAACGAACAGTTCCTCAAACAGGCGCGTGGCGAACTCGTCGCTCATGCCGCTGATGTAGTCGGTCACGGCACGGTCCACACCCTCATTGTAGGCGATCTGCATGTAAAAGTTCGGCATCAGGGCCGGTTCGTCGCACAGGCGGGCGTACAGCTCGCTGATGAGCTTGTCCACCTTCTTTTCCTCGTGCTTGGCCTCCTTGTCGACGTAGACCGTCGCGTACATGAAGTCCTTCAGCACGGCGTAGGCGGCCTCGACCTCGGGGGAAAAAATGATTTTCCCGTTGCCGCTGTGTGCGACCAGGTCGGTGATCATCGTCGTGATACGCTCGGATTTGGTATGTCCCAGCACGGCGACGGCCTCGGGCGGCAGCTGGCGCGCGTCGAGCACACCAGCGGTGATGGCGTCCTCAATGTCGTGGTTCAGAAACGCAATGTGGTCGGCACGGCGCACAACGCAGCCCTCGGGCGTGCGGGCCCACGCGCCGGACGTGTGGGTCACAATACCGTTGCGCACCTCCCAAGTCAGGTCAAGGCCCTGGCCGTCGCGCTCTAAGTAATCCACCACGCGCAGGCTCTGGCGGTAGTGGGAGAACCCGCCCGGGCAGAGCCGGTTGAGCGCTCTCTCCCCAGCATGGCCGAACGGCGTATGGCCCAGATCGTGGCCGAGCGCGATGGCCTCGGTCAGGTCCTCATTCAGGCGCAGTGCGCGGGAAATTGTGCGTGCGATCTGAGAGACCTCCAGCGTATGGGTCAGGCGGGTGCGGTAGTGGTCGCCCTCCGGGGACAGAAAGACCTGCGTTTTCTGCTTTAAGCGGCGGAACGCCTTGCAGTGCAGAATGCGGTCCCGGTCCCGCTGGAAGCAGGGCCGGATAGGGTCCGGCTCCAGCGGCACACGGCGGCCCAGGCTGTTTTCGCTTAAAGTCGCGTAGTGGCTCAGGGTCTGCCGTTCGATAGCCTCGGTCTCTTCACGGATCGTCATAGTGTGCCCCCTTTTCTGCTCTCTGCTTATAAATACGACAAAAGTGCGGGAAACACTCTTTTTTTGTTGGAAAAATTTTGATTTTTTACAGAAATTTAAAACGCCGCATACTGCGGGGCAGAAATTTCCACCTCTGCCCCGCCGCGGGTCAGCTCGTTGAGAGCCGTGCGGAGCGTTTCCTCCCGCCCTGCCGGCATACGCCAGCAGAGCGTCACGGCATCGTCAAAAATCGGCTCGTCAAGCCGCGTTTCCGCCGCCGCAATGATGCGCTGGGCCTGCTCGAACTGGGCGTAGCTTACACGGACCTTGCAGTCGACGACCAGCCGCATGCTGACGAGCTCGGCGCTTTGCAGAGCGCCCGAGGCTGCCGCCGTGTAGGCGCGCACCAGCCCGCCGGTACCCAGCAGAATGCCACCGAAATACCGCGTTACCACGACGATCACGTCTGCCACACCCGCGTGGCCGATGGTCTCCAGCACGGGCGTACCGGCGGTCTTGGCGGGTTCGCCGTCGTCGGAATACCGCGTGCGGCCATTTTGCAGCACATAGGCGTAGACGTTGTGCCGCGCCGTGCGGTTGGCAGCGCGCACAGCGTTCAGCACGGCCAGGGCTTTTTCCTCCGTGTCGGCAAAGGAGGCCGTTGCGATAAAGCGGCTGCGCTTTTCCTCATATTCAAAGGTGGCTGTGCCGCGGATGGTTTTGTAGTCGGCCATGGTGGGAAACCTCGATGTATAGCCAAAAAATACCCCGGATGAAAACCATCCGGGGTACAAAAAACGGAATTACTTGCCAGACTTGGCGAAGCGGCGCTTAAAGCGCTCGACGCGGCCACCGGTATCGACCAGCTTCTGCTTGCCGGTGTAGAAGGGATGGCACTTGCTGCAGACTTCGACGTGGATCTCCGGCTTGGTGTCACGGGTGTGGATCACGTTGCCGCAGGCACAAGTGATGGTGCAGTCCACATAGTTCGGATGGATGCCCTGCTTCATGGTTATTTCACCTCTTTCTCGATCATGATAAAAGGAGCCATACTCAATATATGTGCTCATCACAATCTCCGAATTGCGGCTACCAGCACCCGGCATCCTGTCCGGGCGGAGCAGCCATCTGAACGATTGCTGAAATATTTTAGCACAAAGTATCAAGATTGTCAAGCACTTTTTTGGTTGACACCGTAGGGGCGGATTCTATACCCGCCCGTCAGACGGCAGACACCTTGCGGGCGTATATAGAATGCGCCCCTACGGAGCTTCGTGCGGTATCATCTTACAGCGTCAGCTGCTCCGCTCTGTCGTCGTCCTTCAAAATCGCACCGGCAGCGGGCAGGGTGCGCACGCGGTAGCGCGGGGCGTCGTTCAGCTCAAGGCCCTCTGCCAGCGTGACGCGGGCGATTTTGGCATTCTTTTTCAGCGCCACAACGCTGACACCGGCGGTGTCGCGGGTCGTCTTTTCGGGTATGAGCGCGCTGCCGACGAGCAGCAGACGGTTGTTGGTGGTGAAAATTGCCAGCTCGGTCTCCTCGGGCAGGTGGCGCATGAAGGCCAGCTCGGCCTTGTCGCTGTAGGCTTTCAGCAGCTTGCGGCGGTTCTGCTTTGTCTCGTAGCTGGACAGCGGCACCTTGGCGCACTTGCCGTTGTCGTAGAAGAAGAGCATCCAGCCCTTGTAATCGGGGGTCACGACCATATACAGCGGGACCTCGCCCTCCTCCATGCCGAGGGCGCTGGCGACGTAATCGCCAAGGACGCTCGCCTTGCTGTCGTTGAAATCATAGGCGTGGGACTTGTAGACCTGACGATGATTCGTAAAGAACAGCAGCTCGACGCTGTTCGTGCTCTCGCAGGTGAACAATACCTCATCGCCGTCCTTGAGCTTCTGCTCGCCGCTCATGCGCAGGCTCTGGGGCGTGATCTTCTTGAAGTAGCCGTCCCGCGTGAAGAACAAGTGCACGGGGTAGTCGGGAATCTGCTGCTCCGGCTCCTCGCCCTCAACGGCGGGCACCTCGTACATGATCTCGCAGCGGCGGGGCTTGCCGTACTTTTTGGCGACGTCGGCCAGCTCCTTCATGATGATCTTGTTGATGCGTGCCGGGCGCTTGAGAATATCCTCCAGGTCCGCAATCGCGTTTTCGAGCTCTTCAATTTCCTCGGTGCGCTTTAAAATATACTCGCGGTTCAAATGGCGCAGCTTGATCTCGGCCACGTACTCGGCCTGCACCTCGTCGATGCCGAAGCCGATCATCAGGTTCGGCACGACCTCGGTCTCCTCCGCGGTGTTGCGCACGATTTCGATGGCCTTGTCAATGTCGAGCAGAATTGCCTTCAGGCCCTTGAGCAGGTGCAGGCGCTTCTGCTTGCCCTGCAAATCGTAGTAGGTGCGGCGGCGCACGCACTCGGCGCGGAAGGCGATCCACTCGTTCAGGATGCTGCGCACGCCCAGCACCTTGGGCTGGCCCGCAATCAGCACGTTAAAGTTGCAGGCGAAGCTGTCCTCCAGCGGCGTGGCCTTGTACAGGCGCGCCATCAGCTTGTCGGGATCCTGGCCGCGCTTCAAATCAATCGTCAGCTTTAAGCCGTTCAGGTCGGTCTCGTCGCGCATATCGGAGATTTCGCGGATCTTGCCCAGCTTGACCAACTCGGTGATCTTGTCCATGATGGCTTCTACCGTCGTCGTGGGCGGGATCTGCGTGACGTCGATGCAGTTGTTTTCCTTGTCGTAGCTCCACTTAGCGCGGACGCGGACGCTGCCGCGGCCATTTTCCAGCACGTTCTGCATCTCGGCGGCGTCGTACAGAATCGTGCCGCCGCCGACGAAATCAGGGGCCGGAATGATTTCCCGCAAATCGGCCTGCGGGTCCTTCATCAGGGCAATCGTCGCATTGCAGAGTTCCTCGAGGTTAAAGGAACAGATGTTGGACGCCATGCCGACGGCGATGCCCAGCGTGTTGTTGGCCAGAATCGTCGGGAAGGTGACGGGCAGCAGCGTCGGCTCCGTCGTCGTGCCGTCGTAGTTGGGCACAAAATCGACGGTGTCCTTGTCGATGTCGCGGAACAGCTCGTCGCAGACCGGCTCGAGCTTAGCCTCGGTGTATCGGGCGGCGGCGTAGGCCATATCGCGGCTGTACGCCTTGCCGAAGTTACCCTTGGAGTCCACGAAGGGCACAAGCAGGCTCTCGTTGGAGCGGCCCATGCGGACCATCGTGTCGTAGATCGCGGCGTCGCCGTGGGGATTCAGGTGCATCGTGCTGCCGACGATGTTGGCGCTCTTAGTGCGGTTGCCCTTGAGCAGGCCCATCTCGTACATTGTGTAGAGCAGCTTGCGGTGGGCGGGCTTGAAGCCGTCGATCTCCGGCAGGGCACGGGAGACGATGACGCTCATCGCGTAGGGCATATAGTTGGTTTCCAGCGTATCGGTGATGGCAGATTCCAGCACCTCGCCCGCCGATAAAATTTCGACGTTATCGCCCAGCTGCGGGCGCGCAGGGGTCAGTTTTTTTTCTTTACGTTTTGCCATTATGATTTATCCTATATTTCACAGCCGCCCGGTAGGGGCCGGAGATGTTCGGCCCTTCACTTACCGGGAGCAAAGCGTTTACGGGAAGGCTGCGGGCGGGGCATGCCCCGCCCCTACACGCGCGGCAATCGTAGGGGTGTTCTCCCGCCGGGCGCGTATCAGCTCACGTCCAGTTCGTCCAGATACTCCGCGCCGTGCTCGGCGATGTGCTCCTTGCGGCCCTGGAGGTTATCGCCCAGGAGCAGGTCAAACACGGCGGAGGTGCGCTCGGCGTCGGTGGGCAGCACCTTGATCAGGCGGCGGCTGTCGGGGCTCATCGTCGTCAGCCACATCATCTCGGGGTCGTTCTCGCCCAGACCTTTCGAGCGCTGGATCGTGTATTTCTCGCCGTCGATACGGCGCAGGATGTCGGCCTTTTCCGGCTCGGTGTACGCAAAATAGGTCTTGTTCTTCGTGTTGATCTCGTACAGCGGCGACTCGGCGATATAGACATAGCCCTTGTTGATGAGGGTCGGCGTCAGACGGTAGAGCATCGTCAAAACCAGCGTGCGGATCTGGTAGCCGTCCACATCGGCATCGGTGCAGATGACGACTTTATTAAAGCGCAGGTTATCCAGATTGAAGCTGGCCAGGTCTTTGTTGTGACTGCCGCCCAGCTCGACGCCGCAGCCCATAACGCGGATCAGGTCGGTGATGATTTCGGATTTGAAAATGCGGGCGTAGTCGGCTTTCAGGCAGTTCAGGATCTTGCCGCGGATGGGCATGATGGCCTGAAACTCCGAGTCGCGGCTCTGCTTGACCGCGCCCATAGCGGAATCACCCTCCACGATGTACAGCTCGCGGCGGGAGGCATCCTTCGTGCGGCAGTCCACGAACTTCTGCACGCGGTTGGCCAGATCCATCTGCTGGGTCATCGTCTTTTTGATGGTGATGCGCGCTTTTTCGGCGTGCTCGCGGCTCTGCTTATTGATGAGCACCTGCTTGCAGGCCTTTTCGGCCTCGTCGGGGTGCTCGATGAAGTAGACCTCAAGCTGATGCTTCAGGAACTCGGTCATGGCCTGAGCCACAAACTTGTTCGTGATGGCCTTTTTCGTCTGGTTCTCGTAGCTCGTGCGGGTGGAGAAGCTGGACGAGACAAGCACAAGGCAGTCCTGCACGTCGGCAAAGGTGATCGCACTCTCGTTCTTTTTGTACAGACCCTTGTTTTTCAGCCAGGCGTTGATCTGGCTGACGAATGCCGTGCGCACGGCGCGGTCCGGGCTGCCGCCGTGCTCAAGCCAGCTGGAGTTGTGGTAATACTCCAGACACTGCACGGTGTTGGAGAACGCGAACGCGACGTTCATCTTGACCTGATAGTCGGGCTGGTCGGCGCGGTCACGGCCCGCGGCGGCACCGGAGCAGAAATGCACGGGCGTCAGGGCCTTGTCCCCCACCAGCTCGTTGGCGTAGTCGGTGATGCCATGCTCGTACAGGTACTCGAATTTTTCGACGTCGCTGCCGGACTTGTCGGTAAAGACCAGCGTAACGCCGTCGTTGACGACGGCCTGACGACGGAGCATATCCTTGAAGGATTCCGCCGGGACGGCGATGTCGGTGAAAACCTCGGTGTCGGGCTTCCAGCGGATGACCGAGCCGGTGCGCTTGCCCTTGAACGGCTCCTTCTGCAGGCCGCCGACGTTCCCGCCCTTTTTGAAGTCGAGGTGATAGTGGAAGCCGTCGCGGTAGATGTCGGCGGTCATCCACTCACTGGCATACTGGGTGGCGCACAGGCCCAGACCGTTCAGGCCCAGGCTGAAATCATAGTTGCCGCTGCCCTCGGCGTATTTGCCGCCGGCGTACAGCTCGCAAAAGACCAGGTCCCAGTTCCAGCGCTCCTCGGCCTTGTTGTAGTCAACGGGGATGCCGCGGCCAAAATCCTCGACCTCGACGACGTGGTCCGGGAACAGCGTGACATTGATGCGGTTGCCGTGGCCGTCGCGTGCCTCATCGATGGAGTTGGAAATAATTTCAAAAATGGAATGAGCGCAGCCCTCGACACCGTCGGAGCCGAAGATGACCGCCGGGCGTTTTCGCACACGGTCCGCGCCCTTCAGCTGGCGGATGCTGTCATTGCCGTATTCCTGTTGATTTTTTTGCCATGCAGCGGGTCCCTCCGAATTTATAGTAAAACAGTGATAGTTTTTGCACATGTAGATTTATTAAACCACAAGGCACAGCGGTTTGTCAAATTTGATTTGGTCAGATTTGCTTTCTGCAGAGGTCGATGCCAGCCTCCACCCCTATAAGCTCAGTTTAATACAACATTCTGTTGTTGTCAAGTTGTTTTTAATTGCAGTCACAGTTACAGTCCTCCACCCGGTTGCGGTCTCCTATGACGGCGGTCCAATATTCGGTGCCCTGATAGCGGAAGATGACCCAGTCATAGCCGTTATATTTCCGTGTGCTCTGCTTTACCACGCAGTAATTGCCCAGCGGCAGGTAGCCGACCACATCGTTGAAGTTGGCGGTATAAAAATACTCGCACCGGGCGTTGAACACGACCAGACGCTTGCCGCTGACCGTCTCCATAGAAGGACCGGAGACCCCATAGTTGTTGTAGCCTCCGGCTCTGATCTCGGGCAGGAAGTCCTTGTAGCTGCGGTCCAGGTCGCACGCGCCGGAGATTCCGCCGGCGCTGCCGCTGCCTGTGTACTGCCACATGGCATAGCTGCCGTTGTACCCCAGCGCCGAGCGGTAATCCGCGACCCACAGCGGGTATTGGCTCAGCGCGGCGGCATTCAGGTAGCTGTTGATATAGTTTGTGTAGCTGTACCACCCGGCGTACCATTTGCGCTGGTAGAGAATGTCCATGGCGTACTGCACCAGACTTGTCAGCTCGGCACAGCCCAGGCTGGTAAGGCTCGAGTCCTCGACGTCCACAAAGACCGGGTACTCCAATTGCAGGCCGTCCATGACGTTCAGGAAAGTCGTCAGCTCGTTGGCAACGGCGGCGCGGGTGCGCGCGTAGGTATAGTAGTAGGCCCCTACCCGCAGACCCGCGGCCTTGGCCCCGTTGACGTTCTGCAAAAAGTACGGGTCCACGTACAGACCGCCGCTGTTGCCGGAACCGACGCGGACAATGGCAAACTGCTTGCCCGCCGCCGCCACCCTGCCCCAGTTGATATTGCCCTGATAGCGCGACACGTCAATGCCGTTTTGGAAAAGCGCCATAAAAAGCCCCCCTTTGCGGTATAATATGCAAAGAGGGGGCGGGGTGTGTAATATCTGTTTCCGCTGCAAGAGCGGCAGCCAGGGGGCAAATTGTATACGCATCGGACAGTTTTTCAATCTGTATATTTTTCACAGCAATTTGATCCTCAAATCTCCCAGCAGCGACACTGCCTCCGGCAGGGAGAATTTTGCGTCCTGCAGCTTGCAGCCGAAAATGTCGACTTTATACCCGCTGGCCTCTTTGAAGTTTGCCTTGCGCATATCGCACTGGAAAAACTCGGTGTCCAGCAGGTCGCATTTCTCAAAATCCGCGCCGACGAGATTGCACTTGGCGAACATCGAGCGCTGTATGACACTGCCCGCAAATTTGAACTTTGTCAGGTTCATTTCGGTGAAGGTGTTGTATTTCAGGCGGCAGTCCCGCAGACTCTCGATGGGGTCGGCAAATGCGCCGTCGCCCTGCAGGGACATCCAGTCGATGTTGTTCAGCGTACAGTTCTCAAAATCTGTGAATTTTGCGCGTGACATAGTAGTTTTTAAATTGGTGACCGTGCAGTGCAGGAACTGACATTCGGTCAGGACGCTGTGGTCGAGCTTGCAGTCCTCAAACGTGCAGTCGGCAAAAACGCAGTCCGAAATGTCGCAGTCGTAAAACGTTTCCCCAGTGAAGGTCAGGCGCTCAAAGCGTTCGCCCTCGCGGTATTCGGCGCGCATCAGATCACCAGCCCGCCGTTGACACCGAGCACCTGCCCCGTGATGTAGCCGCTGGCCTCGTCGGCGAGAAAGACCATCGTGCGGGCGATCTCGTCCGGCTCACCAAGGCGCTCCACAGGGGTCTCCTCCGCCAGCGCGGCGCGGTCCTCGTCGGTAAAGCCGGCCATCATGTCGGTGTTGATGACACCGGGCGCAATGACGTTGACCGTGATGCCGCTGGGGCCTTCCTCCTTGGCAAGGGCCTTGCCAAGGCCGATGAGCCCTGCCTTGGCCGCGCTGTAGGCGACCTCGCAGCTGCCGCCGGTCTGGCCCCACATGCTGCTGACAAGCAGGATGCGGCCGTATTTGCGGTGGATCATACCGGGCAGCACCGCGCGGCAGGCGTAGAACGCGCCGTCCAGATCGACGGCCATCATCCGCCGCCAGTCCTCGTCGGTGGTGTCGGTGAACAGCTTGACCTGCGCGATGCCCGCATTGCAGACGAGCACCTGCAGACTGCCGAGTTCCTGCTCGGCCCGGGCAACGGCGGCGCGCACCTGGGCGGGGTCGCCCGCGTCGGCCCGGATGGCAAGATAGAGGCCGCCGGGGTTGATTCCTTCGGCCTGACGGCGCACGCTGTCGGCGGCATCGGGGTTGGAATTGTACGTAAAGGCGACGTTATAGCCCGCCCGCGCAAAGGCCAGCACCGCCGCCGCACCGATGCCGCGGCTGCCGCCGGTGATGAAAACGTTATTTGTCATGGTAAAACCCTTCCGGTGTTGAGACCGTAGGGGCGGATTCTATATCCGCCCGGGAAGCTTGCCGCAGCCGCAAACGGGCACGGGCGAACCATGTTCGCCCCTACAGCACCCTCTTGAAATCGCTTTGTAGGGAGGGGTCTTGACCCCTCCGCGGACGGATATGGAATCCGCCCCTGCGCATCACAGCTTTTTCTTCCGTTTTTCCCGCAGCATCACAAAAAAAATCCTGCAGCAGGGTCTGCGCCTCGTCCTCCAGCAGGCCCGATTCTATGACAGGATGGTGGTTGAACGGCAGGGCGAACAGATCGGTCAGGCTGCCGCAGCAGCCCGCCTTGGGGTCGCGTGCGCCGTAGACGACCCGCTTTAAACGGCTGTTGATGATGGCTCCGCTGCACATCGGGCAGGGCTCGAGCGTAACGAACAGCTCACACTGCCAGAGCCGCCAGCCGCCCAGCGCCTTGCAGGCCGCGTCAATCGCCATCAGCTCGGCGTGGTAGGTGGCATTTTTGCCGCTCTCCCGCAGGTTGTGGGCGCGGGCGACGATCTCGCCGTCCTTCGCGACCACCGCGCCGACGGGGACCTCGCCGAGGTCGGCGGCGATCTTTGCCTCGTCCAGCGCGGCACGCATCAGTTCTTCATCGGTCATACTATCCCCTCAATGTACAAAAATTGCAGCGTAGGCCACGAGAAACAGCACCGTTGCGCAGTAGACCGGGCTGGTAAAAACGGTCAGCACATCCACGCCGGGGCGCAGTCCCGCCGAAAAGCTGAACCCCTGACGGCGGGCGTTGCAGATCATCCATGCGCCGAACGCCGGGAAGAACAGCAAAATGAACAGCTCCACACCGAAGGAGACCTCCGCCGGGGCGTAATACCGCAGATAGATCGTTAAAAATGCCAGCGCGTTGTTGACAAGGTGCAGCAGCATCCCCGGCAGGATGCTGCCCGAGCGCTCGGCCAGCCAGCCCAAAAACACGCCGCAGGCAAAGGCCGTCAGGCCCTGCGCAAGGTCGAGATGCAGCACACCGAACAGCAGCGCCGGGGCAAAGATGGCCGCCGCGCTGCCGCAGGGGCGCATCAATCCCTGAAACGCACCGCGGAACAGCAGTTCCTCCGCGATGGCGGGCATGACGCAGAGCGCCAGAAACTGCATGAGCAGCTCCGGCCCGCCGCTGGGCAGCATTTCACTGGTCGCGGGGCTGCCTGTCAGGCGGTTGATGAGTGCGCCCGCCAGATTGGCAAGGTTCGCCACGCCGAGAAAAACCGGCAGGCAGAAGCCGGGGCTCCACGGTGCGGGCAGCATGATCCGCAGGTCTTTGGTTTTCAGCCGCGTGACCTTTAACAGAAAAACCAGCGTCAGCACGATGGCCCCCAGCCCGATGAGCAGTTGAAACAGCGCCGTGCTGACCCCGCTGAAGCCCAGCGGCTTGGCCAGACTGGCACCGGGGTGGGCCAGCCCCATCAGTGCGCTGACCAGCAGCGTGAGCAGGCCGCGCGTCAGAAGATATACCAAGGATGCCACCGCGCAGCCGCCTGCCGCGCCCCGCACCCCGCGAGATTTTGTCATGATTTTTTATCCTCCATATAAAGGCTTTCCCCGAGGGGCTGCGCCCGCAGGCGCGTGTCGGAGCGCAACCGCCGAAGGCGGCTCTTGGCGCGGAGACTGAAGCTGTCACCGAAGGTGACTGATGAGGGGCGGCCTTGCCGACACAACCCGTTTGCGGGCAACCACAGCCGCTTTGCCCCTCATCCGCCCCTTCGGGGCACCTTCCCCCTCCGGGGAAGGCTTTATTATCATCATACCACAATCCGGCCAATAAAAAAAGCCCCACCGGTGTGCGGGCGGCAGGGCAAGGTTGGAGGGAGAGGAGTCTATTCATTGCCTGCGTTGTGCGCCGCAGGCATTGACTTTCTGCTACTATAATAGTACAGTATAGGCATGAAGTAAAGCTACACTTTTTCATACATCACATGAATTTTTTTCACTACAGGAGATGCAGCTCATGACACTGACAGACTGCCAGCTGTTAAGCATTGTAGCACAGCTGGGTACCTTTGCCGCCGCGGCGGAGCGGCTGCACATCACGCCGTCCGCCGTCAGCCACGCGGTATCGGGCGTGGAGGCCGAGTGCGGCTTTCCGCTGTTCACCCGCACCAAAAGCGGCGTCACGCTGACCGCCGCCGCCGAAAAGCTCATGCCCGCCATCCAGCAGATGCTCGCCAGCAGCGAGTCGCTTGACCAGTCGATTGCCCAGATCAACGGGATGCACAAGGGCGCACTGCGGCTGGGGGTGTTCAACTCGGCCTGCGTGACCTGGCTGCCCAAGATCGTGCCGGGCTTCCGCGCAGCGTTCCCGGGCATCGACGTGCAGATTTACCAGGGGTCGTATGACGACATCACGGGCTGGCTGAAAACCGGCGCGGTAGAGCTGGGGTTCCTCTCCAACTCCAGCGCCCACGATCTGGATTTTGAGCCGCTCTATGATGACCGGCTCATCTGCATCGCGCCGCCCGACTACCAGCCGCGCCGCCCCGGCGTGGTGCGGGCCGAGGAGCTGCGCAGCCAGCCGTTCGTCAGCCAGCAGTCCGACGTGGATGCCGACATCCAGAGCTACTTTAAAAAGAATGACCTGCATGTGTCGAGCCGGTGCTACATCGTGGATGATCAGAGCATGATCGCAATGGTCGCCTGCGGGCAGGGACTGGCGCTGATGCCCGAGCTGATGTTCAAGGAGGGCGCGGCCAGCGCGGGGTGCCAGGTTTTGCAGCTGGAGCCTGCCGCCAAGCGCACGATTGGGCTGGCGTGCCTGTCGCGGACAGCGCTCTCCCCCGCCGCCCGGGAATTTGTGGAGCACGCGCGGGCGTTTGCAAGGAAGCGGTGACCCACGCGCTAGGGGCCAGACATGCCCGGCCCGCAGGTTTACGGTATTGCCCAAGGTTTCTCACTACCGTAAACTGGCACGGCGGCCAAAGGGCTGGCCGCCCTGCATGTGTCCCGGAAATATTTCATTGCGCAGTGCAGCAAAACACCCCCGTGCCGTTAAATCGGCGCAGGGGTGTTTTTATTTTCTTAGTTTCCTTCATCGTACTCCGCTACGGGCACATTCGCGTACTCGTCGGGGAGGTCGGGGGGCAGGGTCTGCATGTACTCGTGCATGGCCTCGGCCACGTTCTTGCTGTAGGCGACGGCCTCGACGACGGTGCGCGCACCCTTGACGGCATCGCCGCTGGCAAAGATGCCGGGGATGCTCGTGCGGCCCACCTCGTCGGTCTCAAACAGGCCGCGCGGGGTGGTTTTCAGATTCTTCGTGCTGTCGGTGATCGTCGTGCAGGGGCCCTGGCTGATGGACACAATGACACTATCCGCCGGGTAGAGCTTTTCGGTGCCGGGAATCTCGGTCAGCGTGCCGTCCTCGGCCTCGTTCAGGTCGATAAAGACGACGCCCTTGTCGGTGATCTCCAACGGCTTTTTGTTAAAGATGAAGTTCACGCCCTCCAGCTTGGCATAGCTTGCCTCGTACTCGCTGGCCGTAATGTGACTGGACAGCGAGAAGCACTCGAGATGCCGCGTGCCGTGGCGGATGGCGGTGCGCGCCACGTCCATGGCCGCGTTGCCCGCGCCGATGACGATGACCCGATTGCCCAGGTGGTAGACATCGGGGTTCTGCAGATAGTTGATGGCGTAGTGCACGTTGCCAAGGCTCTCGCCCTTGATGTGCAGCGTGTTGGGCCGCCAGACGCCGGTGCCGATGAAGATGGCCTTGTAGCCGTCGCGGAACAGATCCTCAATTTTCAGCGCCTTGCCCACGTCGGTGTTGGGGCGGACCTTGATGCCCTTTAAGCGCAGATGGCGGTACTCGAAATCGTCCAGCACGGTCTTGGGCAGGCGGAACTCCGGGATGCCGTAGCGCAGCACGCCGCCGATCTTATCGTGGCTCTCAAAGATCGTGACGTCGTAGCCGTAGCGCGCCAGGATGACCGCAATGGTCAGGCCCGCCGGGCCGGAGCCGATGATGGCGGCCTTTTTGCCGTTGGACGGCGCGGGGCCCCGGGTCATTTGGCTGGCGTAGGTGGACGAGATGTAGTTCTCGATGACCGAGAAGTGCACCGGCGCACCTTTGATACCGCGCACGCAATGGCCCTCGCACTGGTTTTCGTGGTTGCAGACCAGCGAGCAGACCGTCGTCAGGGGGTTGTTCTCAAACAGCATACGGCCCGCTTCGTCGAGCTTGTTGGCCTTCAAAAGGCGGATGACCTCGGGAATATTGGTGTGGATCGGGCAGCCCTGCTGGCAGCGGGGCACCTTGCAGCCAAGGCAGTGGTTTGCTTCGTCCATTACGTGCAGCGCCATGTTTTACTCCTTCATTTCGCACCGATTTTGCGCGTTAAAAATGCAACAATGTTGTATCACACGCATTTTTTATCCATATAGAATTATATTACCACCGGCTTAGCCGTGAACGCAAGCCCCATAGGCTGAATTTTTTCTCTGCATAATGACGAAAAATCAACTGCCTTATTATGCAGTCTGCTGATTTTTGCTGCCTCCGGGCCGGTGCGGGCCAGGTCTGCCAGCGCTGTCGCGGCGGGCAGCGACGCCTGTTTTAAACGCGGCAGCGCCGCTTTGCGTGCCCCCAGCACATGCAGGTACGGCGGCATTGGCAGTTCCGCCGGGAAGCCAAGCGCCGCGTCCAGCACCAGCCGCCGCAGACGCGCATGGGGATAGCGCTTGGTTTTCAAGCGGGTGTAGAGGTCGTCGAGGCTGACGGCTTCCCGCACGGCGGCGGTCAGGCGGTTTTCCAGTCCCTCACTCACGCCGCGCACCTGCGCAAAATCCGCGGGGTCCTGCATCCGCAGCAGGGCCAGAACGGCGGTCTCGAGTCTTGCGCCGTCCAGCAAAAGGCCGTCCGCCGCAGCCCTGCCGTACAGCTCCGCCGCGCGGGCGGGCACGAACGGCTCCCAATCGGGCTGCGGCAGGCCGCGCAGAAAGCTGGCGCTGGCCATCGGCGTGCCCGCGTGCGCCCCTGCCCCGCCGCCGTGCGCCGCACCAAGCCGCGGCAGTGCCAGCGGCATCAGGGCTGCGTGTCGGCGCAGGATCGCCTTGCAATACTCGATGCCCAAAATGTTGTTGGGCGTGCGCAGCAGGCCGCCGGTGCCGGGGTGCAGCGCGTCGGCAGCCGCGGCCCGGGCGGCGGCATAGGTCATGCCGGTGGCAAGATTTTGGCGGATGCGGGCGTTCAGTTCCTCCCCGTCCAGCAGGCGGGCCGTGTCCAGCAGAGCCGCCGCGTCGGGGGTCTCTGCACCGAAGGCCAGCGTATCACAGCCAAGCGCGGCCAGCAGGTGCACACCCGCGGCGGCGAACTGCTCCGCCGTGGCGCAGGCGTAGGGCGCGGGCAGGGCTACCACAAGGTCAGCCCCGGCATCCAGCGCCGCGCGTACCCGCACGCTCTCGGGCAGAATCGGCACACCGCCGCGCTGCACTGCGCCGCTGCTCATACAGACGGCAATACACTGTGCCCCTGCGGCGCGCACGGCAGCCAGCTGGGCCGCATGGCCGTTGTGGAAGGGGTCGTATTCGGCAATAATGCCTGTGAAATCCATAACAATTGGCTCCTGATTCTTTGGCGATAGATTGTTAAAAAAAGTACTTTGGCGTTCTGTGCAAAAATTGTGCTATCTTGCAGAACTTGCGCTTGAAAATTTATTTATACCATTATATAATAAAATCAGCATTTAGGAAAGGGCAATCTACCCTGCCAATTTAAGGAGGATATTCCATGAAAATTCTGGTTATCAACTGCGGTTCTTCCAGCCTGAAGTACCAGCTGATCGACATGGAGGGCGAAAAGGTTCTCTGTAAAGGTCTGTGCGAGCGCATCGGCATGGAAAGCAGCATGATCACCCATGAGGCCAACGGCCAGAAAGCCACCACCCCGCCATCTTCCCACCCACACCGAGGCATTCACCGAGGTCGTGAAGAAGATGACCACCGGTGCAGGCAAGGTCATCGACAGCGTCTCTGAGATCGACGCCATCGGTCACCGCGTGGTCCACGGCGGCGAGAAGTTCAAGGAGAGCTGCCTCATCACCCCCGAGGTCGTCAAGGCCATCCACGACCTGAGCCCGCTGGCTCCCCTGCACAACCCCGCCGCCATCCTGGGCATCGAGGCCTCCTACAAGGTCTTGGCGAGGACAAGCCGAACGTTGCGGTCTTTGACACGGCTTTCCACTCCACCATGCCCCCCGAAGGCTTATATGTACGCCAATCCCCCTATGAGTACTATGAGAAGTACGGCGTCCGCCGCTACGGCTTCCACGGCACGAGCCACAAGTATGTCAGCCACCGCGCCGCTGAGTTCCTCGAGGAGCCCATTGAGCGCCTGAAGCTGATCACCTGCCATCTGGGCAACGGTTCCTCCATCGCTGCTGTCGATCAAGGCAAGGTTATCGACACCTCCATGGGCATGACCCCGCTGGCCGGTCTGATGATGGGTACCCGCTGCGGCGACCTGGATCCTTCTGTGGTCAACTACCTGAAGTACAATCTGGAAATCACCGGCCACGAGCTGGACGAGATCCTGAACAAGAAGTCCGGCCTGCTGGGTGTTTCCGGCGTGTCCAGCGACAAGCGCGATGTCGAGGAGGCCGCCATGAACGGCAACAAGCGTGCACAGCTGGCCAGCGACATGCTGAACTACCAGATCAAAAAGACCATCGGCAGCTACATTGCCGCTATGGGCGGCGTGGACGCCATCGTCTTTACCGGCGGCATCGGCGAGCATGACGCCGACTCCCGCGCCAAGATCTGCCACCACATGGATTGGCTGGGCATCCGCATTGACACTGACAAGAACCGCGATGCACACAAGCAGAAGGAAGATGTCGTCGAGGTCACTGCCTGGGGCGCCCGTGTCCGCACCCTGATCATCGAGACCAACGAGGAGCTCATGATTGCCCGCGACACGAAGGAAGTCATCGAGAAGTAAGTCTTACTTTCTTGCAATGAAAAGATGAAGACAAAGAAAGCATTCCTTAATCAATTTTTCCAGGTTTAACCGGGGATTGGCTTAGCGAGAGGCTGCAGCATGGGGTTTGACCTTGTGCGGCAGCCTCTTTTTATGGTATAATCAGCGGTAAGAGGTCTTATATTTTAATTTCAGGAGGTTATCCGCATGAACAACAAGGTTTCAAAAGGTATTGCACTGCTTCTCTTTGGCATCCTGCTCTGCGCAGGCAGTGGGGAAATCAACACCACGATTCTGTACAATTTCGGTGATTTCCCGTTTGCCGCGATAGGCGTCATTGTAGGGGCCGTGGGGCTGTATATGGTGTTCTCTGATATGGCGGAGTAAGCGGCGCGGGCGGCATGTATGCCGCCGTTTGTAGGGAGCGGTCTTGACCGCTCCGGGCATGCTGCGGCAGCCGCCAGGTTCCTGCGGAGGGGTCAAGACCCCTCCCTACAGAGCAGACCATAAATAGGGTACCGGCGTAAACTCGCGGGCCGGGCGTGTCCGGCCCCTACGGCACAATAGAAATTCAAAAAGGGAGGCTGCCCGCTTGGACAGCCTCCCTTTTACGGTTTATTTGTTTGGAGTTCTTTTGGTTACTTTTCTTGCAAGAAAAGTAACTTACTGCTGGGCGGCCTCGGCGCGCTTCTTGGCGATGGCGGCGATGGCGTCCTTGCGGGACAGGTTGATGCGGCCCTGCTGGTCAATATCCGTGACCATAACAAAGATGGGGTCACCGACGGCCACAACATCCTCGACATGCTCCACACGGTGGTCATCCAGCTTGGAAATGTGGACAAGACCCTCCTTGCCGGGGGCGATCTCAACAAAGGCACCGAAGTTCATCAGGCGGGTCACGCGGCCCTTGTAGATGGCACCGATCTCGGGGTCCTCGACAATCGTCTTGATGGTCGCAATGGCGCGCTTCGCGTCGTCCTGATCGACGGCGGAGATAAAGACGTGGCCGTCCTCCTCAATGTCGATCTTGCAGTTGAAGTTCGCGCACATCTCCTGAATGACCTTGCCGCCCTTGCCGATGACGTCCTTGATCTTGTCAACGGGGATCATCATGCTGAACATCTTGGGCGCATACTTGGACAGCTCGGCGCGCGGCTCGGCAATGACCGGCTTGATGATCTCATCGAGGATGTACAGACGGCCCTTGCGGCACTTCTCCAGCGCTTCCTCAACGATCTCGTAGGTCAGGCCGTCGACCTTAATATCCATCTGGATGGCGGTGATGCCGCGGCGGGTGCCGCCGACCTTAAAGTCCATATCGCCGTGGAAGTCCTCGACGCCCTGAATGTCCAGCATCGTCATCCAGCGGCCGCCGTGCAGCGGGTCACCATCGGTGATAAGGCCGCAGGAAATACCGGCAACGGGTGCCTTGATGGGCACACCAGCGTCCATCAGAGCCAGCGTGGAGCCGCAGATGGACGCCTGGGAGGTGGAGCCGTTGGAGGACAGGACCTCGGAGACGCAGCGGATGGTATACGGGAACTCGGCCTGATCGGGCAGGACGGGAATCAGCGCGCGCTCGGCCAGGTTGCCATGGCCGATCTCGCGGCGGCCCGGGCTGCGGGGTGCGCGGGCCTCGCCGACGGAGTACGGCGGGAAGTTGTAGTGGTGGATGTAGCGCTTGTACGGCGTATCAGACAGGTCGTCCATGAGCTGGGCGTCCTTGGTGGAGCCAAGGGTGCAGATGGTCAGGACCTGGGTCTGGCCGCGGGTGAACATGCCGGAGCCGTGCACGCGGGGCAGGATGCCCACTTCGGCAGCCAGCGGGCGGATCTCGTTGATGCCGCGGCCATCGACGCGCTTGCCGTCCTCCAGCAGCCAGGTGCGGACGACCTTCTTCTGCAGCTTGTAGCTGATGAGGTCGAGGTCGGCGGCGGTCAACTCGGGGTGCTCGGCGGCGATGGCATCCATAATGGGCAGCATCGCGGCGTCGCGGACGTTCTTGTCGTCGGTGTTCATCGCGGCCTTAACGTCCGCGAGGTGGTTGGCGTAAACGTCAGCCAGCAGGGCGTGGTCAAGCTCCACGGGGGTGAAGCTCTTTTTCGGCTTGCCGATCTCGGCGACGATGCTGTTGATGAACGCCAGCATCTTCCGGATCTCCTCGTGACCGGCGCGGATGGCCTTCATCATGGTCTCCTCGTCGACCTCGTTGGCGCCGGCCTCGATCATGACGATTTTTTCCTCGCTGGCGGCCAGCGTCAGGGAGAGGTCGCTGTGCTCGCGCTGCTCCTTCGTGGGGTTCAGCACGATCTCACCGTCCACCAGACCGACAAACACACCGGCAATAGGGCCGTTCCAGGGAATATCAGACATGGCGATGGCCAGGGACGCACCGTTCATGCCGGAAATTTCGGCAGAGCAGTCGGGGTCCTGGCTCATGACGGTCATGGTCACGCAGACATCGTTGCGCATATCCTTGGGGAACAGCGGGCGGATGGGGCGGTCCACAACGCGGGAGGACAGGATGGCGTGCTCGCCGGGGCGGCCCTCACGGCGCATGAAGCTGCCGGGGATGCGGCCTGCGGCGTAGAGCTTTTCCTCAAACTCGACGCTCAGGGGGAAGAAATCGACGCCGTCGCGGGGCTTGTCGCTCATCGTGACGTTGCAGAGCACGCAGGTCTCGCCGTAGCGGATCATGGCGCTGCCGTTGGACAGACCGCACAATTTTGCCGGTCTCGACCACAAACGGGCGGCCCGCAAAGGTCGTCTCGAACTTGCGGTAGTTGGGGAAGGTTTCCAGTCTGGATGCGAATTCGTAAGCCATAGGGATTCTCCTTCTTTGGTAGATTTTTACTTTCAGCGCTTCCCTGCCCCGGTTCTGTACAATAAAGCCAGCAGCCAAGCCTGTTGCTTGGGTGCTCGATTTACTGCACAAAACGCGGCGGGGGCGGCTGTAAAATACAGGTGCAGTGGATTTTTGTGATGCGCCGCGTTGTAGGGGGCGGCAGCACACATGTATAAAAAAATCGGGCAGAGTGCAAATGCACCCTGCCCGTTTTTGCGAAAAATTACTTACGCAGACCCAGCTCAGCGATCAGGGCACGGTAACGGTTGATGTCCTTCTTCTGCAGATAGGCCAGCAGGTTACGGCGGCGGCCGACCATCTTGAACAGGCCGCGGTGGCTGTGGTTGTCATGCTTGTTGGTCTTGAGGTGCTCGGTCAGGTGGTTGATACGAGCGGTCAGCAGAGCAACCTGGACCTCCGGAGAACCGGTGTCACCCTCGTGGATGGCTGCCTTGGCGATGATGGGCTGCTTATCGATAGCGGATTTCTGGCTCATGGGTATATACCTCTTTCATAAAAATATATTGGCCGTCGGCGCAGTAAAGGGTAGTTGGAACCATTGAGGCATACGCCCCATACCGGGCCGCGGTAACAAGAATTAGTATACCACAACATTTTGCGGAATACAAGAGCATTTGCGGCATTTCCGCAATTATTTTGCGCCGGTCAGGGCCGCCAAAATACGCCTTGCTCTCGTCGGCGGCGCGGTGGATCAGCGCGGCCAGCTCGTCCATCGAATTGAACTTGCGCACCGGGCAGAAATATTTGTGAAATTCCAACACCGGCTGCTGACCGTAGACATTGCCGGAGAAGTCCGGCACAAACGTCTCGCAGGTCACGGCGGCGTTTTCACTGCTGTCCACCGTGGGGCGCTTGCCGATGCCGGTGGCTGCGGGCCGCCACTGGCCGTCCAGATAAATGCGGGTCAGGTAGACGCCCGCGCAGGGCTGCAGGGCCGCAGCGGGGTAGTTCTGGTTCAGCGTCGGTGTGCCGAGCTTTCCGCTGCCGATGCCCTTGCCGTGGACAACGGGCCAGTCGATGGCGTAGGGTGTGCCGAGCATGGCGTTGGCGTCGTCGAGACGGCCCTCCTCCAGCGCGGCGCGGATGCGGGTGGAGGAGACGGTCTGCCCGCCGTACTGCGCCATCGGCACGATATGCACGCTGATGCCGAGGGGCGCGCAGAGCTCCCGCAGACGCTCCACGTTGCCGGCGGCGCGGGCTCCAAACGTAAAGTTGTCGCCGCAGAACAGCTGCTTTGCGTTAAAGCAGTCCACCAGCACCTTTTGCACAAAATCCTCCGGCGTCAGCGCACGGAACTCGTCAAACGGTGCCTCCTGGTATTCCTCGATGCCTAATCTTGCAACGCGGACGTGCTTCTGCGGCAGCGAGAGGATGCGCCCGCCCTTCAGCGTACTGCTGGCGGGCAGCTCAAACGTGAAGGCCGCAGCGGTCAGGCCGCCGGCCCGTGCGCATTCGACGGCTGCCCCCAGCACGGCGCGGTGGCCGCAGTGGACGCCGTCAAAATAGCCGAGCGCCACAGCACTGCCCTGCGGGGCGTGGATGGGCGTCAGACTTTGATATATTTGCATTGGGCAGTCAGCCCCTTCGCAAAATAGTTTTCGACCTTGAGCACACCGCCCTCGACGTTGGCCAGACCCAGAAACGCGCCGGTCTCATCGTAGGTGCGGTAGCGGCCATCGGCGGCAGCGTAATGGCTCGTCGGGCAGCCGTTGAGCAGGTGCGCCTTGACGCCGCTGTTGACGTGCAGGGCGGGCAGCGGCGCAAAGACTGACTCGATCGGCAGTACCCAGCCGTTGGTTTCGAGTTCCCCGCTCTCGGCGGCGGCTAAAATTTCCGGCAGCGTGTGGCACTGGGCCAGACTGAACACACCGGCCTGCGTGCGGCGCAGGGCGGACAGCGTGGCGGGCACGCCGAGGGCGTCGCCGATCTCCTCGGCCAGCACGCGGATGTAGGTGCCCTTGGAGCAGGCGACGCGGACGGTGTATTCGTCGGGCGCGGGGCTGCCGAGGTATTCGATGTCATAGATCGTGATGGGGCGGGGCGTGCGCTCAACGGTCTGGCCCTTGCGGGCCGCTTTATACAGCGGTTGGCCGTTGATTTTCACCGCGCTGTACATCGGCGGCAGCTGCATACGGTCCCCGCGGAACTGCGGCAGCACGGTGCGCAGCTCGGCCTCCCCCACCGTGACAGGGGCAGTTTCCAACGTCGTGCCGGTCACGTCGCCGGTGTCGGTGCGCAGGCCCAGACGCAGCGTAGCTTCGTAGGTTTTATCGTGGTCAAGCTGGCGGTCAGCGGCGGAGGTCGCCTTGCCGATAAACACCGCGAGCACACCGGTGGCCATAGGGTCCAGTGTGCCCGAGTGTCCCAGCTTGCGTGTGCCCAGTGCGCCGCGCAGCTTGGCCAGCACATCAAAGCTGGTCCAGCCTGCGGGCTTATCGACGGGCAGAATGCCGTTTGGCGTTTGCATAGCAGGGTTCCTTTTCTGTTGTTAGGGTTTAAAAGGCTTCCCCCTAGGGGGGGAAGCTGTCACCGAAGGTGACTGATGAGGGGCAAGTCCGCCATTGCAGACCGTTTACGGGTTGTTACGGGCAGGTTCGCCCCTCATCCGGCCTTGCTTCGCGCGGCCACCTTCCCCCTCTGGGGAAGGCTTTATTGCGCTTCTTTCTCCGCGTCGGCGCGATCCAGTTCCTTTTTGACTTCCTCGAGGATCGCGTGCTTGGCGTTGTCCCGGGTTGCCGCTGATCTCGCAGCCGGCAGCGCGGGGATGCCCGCCGCCGCCCAGACGCCGCGCAATGTTGCAGGCGTTGGTGTCGTGCCCGGTGCGCACACTGATCTTGAAGCTGCCGTCCTTCTGCTGGCGCAGGGTCAGACCGACCTCGACGCCCTCGATGGAGCGCGGCAGGCTCGTCAGATCCTCCAGCTCGGCCCCGGCCACACCTGCGGCCTGGATCTGGTCCCAGGTCAGGCAGATGAGCGCACAGCGGTCATCGTAGTAAAACTCCAGGCTTTCTAAAGCCATGCGTTCCGCGATGATCCGCGCGTGGGAGCGGCTCTCGAACAGGCGCTCGTTCAGCCTTTCCACGTCGGCTCCGGCCTCGATCAGAGCCGCTGCCGCCTTGTGGGTCTCCGCCGTCGTGTTGCTGAACCGGAAGCAGCCGGTATCCGTTGCCACACCCGTATACAGGCAGGAGGCAATTTCCGGCGTGATCTTCGCGCCCATCTCGGGGATGAGCGTCGTCAGCAGCTCGGCAGCTGCGGCAGCCCCGGCGTCCACCAGCGTCTCATAGGCATAGCCGCTGTTCGAGCCGTGGTGGTCGATGCACAGATTGACATGCTCGGCGTATTCCTGAATGTTGTTGCGCTCGCCAAAAAGCTGAATGCCCGCAACATCCACCGCCACCACAAACGCGGGGCGGAAGCTGCCGTCAAACACCGTGATGGGCATGTAGTCGTACATGGCAGGGATCGGATCACTGCACAGCACGGCGGCATTTTTGCCCAGCTGCTGAAGCGCCAGGCAGAGCGCCGTGCCCGAGCCGATGGTGTCACCGTCGGGGTTTTTATGGCACAAAATCAGGATGTCATCTGCAGCAAGCAGACGCGAAACAACCGTCTCGCGATCTACGTTCTGAGTCATAGGTTCCTCTTTTCTAACTGGGGTGCTTTACTCTGCGTCAGAGTCAGGCTCAATGTCCAGCTCACCCAGCAGCTTGTTGATGTGCGCGGCATAGGCTGCGCCTTCATCTTTGACGAATACAAAGCGCGGTGCCTTGCGGATGTGCATCCGGCGGCTGACCTCGGTGCGGACATGGCCGGACGCCTTGTTCAGCGCCTTGACCACCGGCTCCGGGCCGCCCTCACGGCCCATGACGCTGATGTAGACCTTGGCCTGATCGAGGTCGGGGGTCACATCCAGACGGGTCACGGTCAGCAGACCGCCCGTCACGCGGGGGTCCTTCATCTCGCCGATGATGGCGATCAGCTCACGCTTCATATCCTGGGCCATACGGCCATGGTTTTTGGTTGGCATTTACTTTACCTCTGCAATCAATCGCGGTACTCCTCCATCTTGAAGCACTCAAAGACGTCGCCTTCCTTGATGTCCTGGAACTTGGCCAGGGTGATGCCGCACTCAAAGCCCGCGGCAACCTCCTTGGCGTCATCCTTGAAGCGCTTCAGGCTGGCGATGGAATCCTCGCAGATGACGATGCCGTCACGAACCAGACGCAGCTGGGCGTCGCGGGTGATCTTGCCGTCGGTAACGCGGCAGCCTGCGACGGTGCCGACGCTGGAGATCTTGTAGACCTGGCGGACCTGGGCCTCGCCCAGGGCGACCTCGCGGACCTTCGGGGCCAGCATGCCCTTCATAGCGTCGGAGACATCGTTGATGGCGTCGTAGATGACACGGTACATACGCATCTCAACGCCGGTCTGCTCGGCCTCGGCCTTGGCGACGGCGTCGGGACGGACGTTGAAGCCGATGATGATGGCGTTGGACGCATCGGCCAGAGAGACGTCAGACTTGGAGATGGCACCGACACCCGCATGGATGACGCGGACGCGGACCTCGTCGTTGGAGATCTTCTCGAGGCTCTGCTTGACGGCCTCGGCGGAGCCCTGGACGTCCGCCTTGACGATGATGGGCAGCTCCTTCATATCGTTGGCAGCCATCTGGTCAAACAGGTTATCCAGCGTGACCTTGGTGTAGGCGGCAAACTGCTTCTCCTTGGCCTCGGCGGTGCGCTTGTCAGCCAGCTCACGGGCGAGGCGCTCGTCCTCGACAGCCTCGAACAGCTCGCCGGCCTCGGGGACCTCGGTCAAGCCGGTGATCTCAACAGGCGTGGACGGGCCGGCCTCGGTGATCTCCTGGCCCTTGTCGTTGCGCATCGTGCGGACACGGCCCACAGCGGTACCGGCGATCAGGCAGTCGCCCTTGTGCAGGGTGCCGTTCTGGACCAGCAAAGTTGCGATGGGGCCCTGGCCCTTGTCCAGACGGGCCTCGACGACAGCGCCCTTGCCGCGGCGGCTCGGGTTGGCCTTCAGCTCCATGACCTCGGCCTCGAGAGCGATACGCTCGAGCAGGTCGCTGATGCCCATGCCGGTGACGGCGGACACAGGGATGCAGGCGACGTCGCCGCCCCAGTCCTCGGGCACGATCTCGTACTTGGTCAGCTGCTCCTTGACGCGCTCCGGGTTGGCGGTGGGCTTATCCATCTTGTTGATGGCGACGATCAGCTTGACGTTGGCGGCCTTGGCGTGGTTGATGGACTCGATGGTCTGGGGCATGATGCCGTCATCGGCCGCGACGACCAGGACCGCAATGTCGGTCATGTTCGCGCCGCGGGCACGCATCGAGGTGAACGCCTCGTGGCCCGGGGTGTCCAGGAAGGTGATGACACTGTCATTGCTCTTGACCTGGTACGCGCCGATGGCCTGGGTGATGCCGCCGGCCTCGCCCTTGGTGACATTGGTCTTGCGGATAGCGTCCAGAATGGAGGTCTTGCCGTGGTCAACATGGCCCATAACGACGACAACGGGCGGGCGCTCGACCAGATCGGCGGCGTTGTCCTCCTCCTGCACGAACAGGCGCTCCTCGATGGAGACGTGGACCTCATGTTCGACCTTAGCGTGGAACTCCTCGGCGATCAGGGCGGCGGTGTCGAAATCGACAACGTCGGAGATGGCGTGCATCTCGCCCATCTGCATGAATTTGGCCACGACCTTGGCGGCGCTCTGCTTCAGGCGGGTGGCAAGCTCGCCGACGGTGATCTCGTCGGGGATGGAGATCTTGAGCTGGGCATTGCGGGCCTTCTCAAGCTGGATGCGCTGCAGGCGCTCGGCCTCGGTCTCGCGGCGGCGGCCAAACTGCTGGCCGCGGCGGTTGTTGCGGTTGTTGAACTTTTCCTTCTTGCCGGTGGGCTGGTTCTTGCGCTTGCTGGGCATGTTGCGGCTGTCGGCCAGGTCGTCATAGCGGGCGTTGAACTTGTCAACGTTCACATCGACGGTGCGGGTGTCAACGGACACCTGCACGCGGTTGACCTGGACCTGCTCGGTCTTGACAGGCTCTTTAATGCCGGTATCGGCGGCCAGCTCCTGCAGGGTGACACGCTTCTCGCTGCGCTTTTCCGCCGGCTTTTCGGGCTTGCGGCTGTCTTTCTTCTGCTCGGGCTTCGGCTCCTGCTTGGCGGCGGGCTTGGGCTGCTCCGCAGGCTTGGGCTTGGCAGCGGGCTTCTGGGCCGCGGCGGGCTGCTTCTTCGGCTCGGGCTTCTTTTCTGCCTTCGGGGCCGGGGCAGGCTCCTTGCCGCTGGCAAGGTAGGCGTCGAGGCTGTCCTCGGCGTTCTCGCGGGTCAGGGTCTCCAGCAGGACGTTGAGCTCATTTTTCCTCAAACGTGCCGACGGTCTTATAGGCTTCGCCGGTCACGCCGGAAACGGTCTCAACGACCTTTTTGGCGGGCATGCCGAACTCCTTGGCAACATCAGCGATCTTGTATTTAAAATCCATATAGTGTGGTCCTCCTCATCAAAGGTATTTTGCGCACAGCTGTGCAAGGTGTTCGTCGGTCACGCCGAACACGGCGGCGGGCTTGGGGGTAAGCATGGCCAGGTCAGCGCTGGTCAGGGGCATCTGCTCACAGGCGACGATGCCGTCGCAGGCGTCCTTTATATGGCTGACCGTGCGTTCACTGGCGTCCGAGGTAAGCAGCACCAGGGCCACTTTGCCGCGCAGTGCGATTTTCCTGTACGCGGTCATACCCGTGCAGCAGCTTGCCGGCCTTGCGGCACAGCCCCAGTGCACCCCAGCAGCGGGTGCTGATCGTTATTCATGGCTCGCCGCCTCCTTTGCACTTTGCTCCGCACAGGCGATCTCCTCGGTCAGGCGGTCATAG
>ENA-OQBL01000245-OQBL01000245.1-human-gut-metagenome-genome-assembly--contig:-NODE-245-length-31041-cov-3.957948_pt1 | contig 31041 bp, 27 predicted proteins | sample MGYA00242747_ERZ504553 | MGnify/ENA primary metagenome ERZ504553 (study PRJEB26092, sample SAMD00036240) | human gut metagenome | host: Homo sapiens | study: EMG produced TPA metagenomics assembly of...
TGTGGCGCAGGAGGTGATAGAGAAGTGTTTGCCCTATTCAGGTAACTCTGTTCGTGTGGGCATCAGTGGTGTGCCCGGTGCTGGTAAAAGTACCTCTATTGATGTATTTGGCTTGCATGTACTGGAGGAACACGGAGGCAAGTTGGCCGTTCTTGCCATTGACCCGAGCAGCGAACGCAGCAAAGGCAGTATTCTCGGTGATAAGACGCGTATGGAGAAGCTCTCCGTTCATCCCAAGTCCTTCATACGTCCCAGTCCCTCTGCCGGTTCGTTGGGTGGTGTGGCACGCAAGACGCGTGAGACGATTGTGCTTTGTGAGGCTGCCGGTTTCGACAAGATATTTGTAGAGACGGTAGGGGTGGGGCAGAGTGAGACTGCCGTACATTCCATGGTAGACTTCTTCCTGCTGATACAGCTGGCGGGTACGGGCGATGAGTTGCAAGGTATCAAACGCGGCATCATGGAAATGGCCGATGGCATTGTCATTAATAAGGCTGATGGCGACAATCTGGAGCGGGCCAGGCTGGCAGCAACGCAGTTCCGTAATGCGCTGCACCTCTTCCCGGCTCCGGAGAGCGGTTGGACACCCCAAGTGCTGACTTATTCCGGGTTCTATAATCTTGGTGTAAAAGAAGTGTGGGATATGGTCTACAAATACATTGATTTTGTGAAAGACAACGGCTACTTTGAATACCGCCGCAACGAGCAAAGCAAATACTGGATGTACGAGACCATTAACGAACAGCTGCGTGACAGCTTCTACCACAATCCGCAGATTGAAGCGATGCTGACTGGCAAGGAAAACCAAGTGCTACAAGGCAACTTGACTTCTTTTGTGGCTGCCAAGAACTTGCTGGACACCTATTTTGCAGAACTGAAGAAATAAGGGCATATCCCTTTCTCTATATCGATGACTAAGGAAAACAACATGGAAGTGGCGCGGCGGTTTACCCGCCGCCTTCATGAACTCCCTTCTGAGGAGCTGGAGCTCATTGCCGGTTTGTTTGTACGCCGTGAGGTGCACAAAGGAGAACTGTTGATTAGTGAGAAAGATATAGCCAGGGATATTGTTTTTCGTAGAGAAAGGACTGCTTCGCCAGTTCTATTTCAAAAGAAGGCCGGGACATTACAGAGAACTTTGCCTGCGATGGTGACGGCGCCATGTGTATCGTCAGCCTTTTCACCGGACGCCGTAATTGCCTTCAGTTGGAATCCCTGGAGGAAGGCGTCATCTGGAGCATTTCGTATGCAGGACTGGTCGAACTCTCTGAGCGCTATCTGCATATAGCCCGTCTGCTTCGTCATTTGTTGGAGGGGTCTTTAATGCTTTCCCAATATAAGGCAGACTCTTGGCGTTTCGAAACCTCACGCGAACGGTATGCGCGTTTCGTCAGGGATTATCCGGAGATAGCCCGGCGTGCCTCAGTCAACCACATAGCATCTTATCTGTTAATGACTCCCGAATCTCTGAGCCGGGTACGTGCCGGTGTGCTGTGACGGCGGAATGGCTGTCCATACGGCTTTCCCTTCTTTCTCAAAGTCCTTGCGTGACTTGCTTGTGTCACGATGTACACTCCCAGGAATACCAGGGCTATGGCTATCCCCTTTTCCAAAATTGAACACTCCCAAGCCTAAGATGATGGCAACGGTTGAGGCCACGATGGGCTGCATGTAGTTGTACATGCTCACCACAGTGGGGCGCAACAGTCTCTGCGCACTCATTATGAAGATATAGGCAAGGAAGCTTCCACCCACAACCACATATCCCGCTTGCAGCAGGGCGGCTGTGGAGATGCTGCTCCACTGTATGGAAGCCACGTCGTGGTAAGAGAACGGGATGTAGCACATGGAGGCATAGACAAACATCCATTTGTTCAGGGTGATGGGAGAGTATTTCTGCGACAACCCCTTGAATACGGTCAGATAAATGGAGAAGCTGATTTGGGCGAGCAGGCAGAGAAGGTCTCCGATAAGGTTGCTATTGCCGGCACCGGTGGTCTGGCTGCTCATGATGAGTATAAATGCTCCCATAGCCCCTACAAAGATACCCAGCACTTTCTTGTTGGTGACCGGTTCTTTCAGATAGATTGCAGCCACTATCATGGTGACGATAGGCAGCGTGGTTGTAACGATGGAGGCGTCTATGGGCGAAGTCATGGAGAGGCCGAAGATATAGACACCCTGATTGAATACCAGGGCGAAGAGTGCGGCGAAGAATATCTTCAGCATGTCCCGGTGGTCCACCTGTTCGCGTTTGCAGAACAAGGAAAGGAGCCAGAAGCAGGCGGCTGCGCCTACCATGCGGAATGTGGTTACTGACAACGCGGAAAACTCCACCAGAGCCGACTTGCCTATAGGTGCCATCAAGCCCCATAAGATATTTGCGGTAAGGGCGAACAGATGCCCTTGAATGTTCTTGTTCATACTCTTTTGTTTTTTGCGGGTGCAAAAGAACAACTATTTTCTGAAAAGAGAAAATCTTTCATTATATGATTTTTCTGGTTCGTGGGCGTAGAAATAAGAGATTATCGTGTATATTTGCTTTTAATTAAAGCAAGAAACCATGGAAGTACAAGCCAATTACATCAAGCGTATCGAAATACACGAATTGTGGCATCGGTACGATATTGCCTGGGACCTGCGTCCTGACGTCAATATACTTTCCGGCATCAACGGAGTGGGGAAGACCACTATCCTGAACCGTTCGGTCAACTATCTGGAACAGACATCGGGTGAAGTGAAGAGTGACGAGAAGAACGGCGTACACGTCTACTTCGACAACCCCGCAGCCACCTTTATCCCTTATGATGTAATCCGTAGTTACGACCGCCCCCTTATCATGGGCGACTTTACGGCACGCATGGCCGATGCCAACGTGAAGTCGGAACTGGACTGGCAGCTCTATCTGCTCCAGCGCCGTTATCTGGACTACCAAGTGAACATCGGCAATAAGATGATAGAGCTGCTCAGTGGTGATGAAGAGCAGCGCAGCCTAGCTCCCTCCCTTTCCCTCCCGAAGCGGAAGTTCCAGGATATGATTGACGAGCTTTTTAGCTATACCCATAAGACGATAGACCGCAAAAGCAACGACATCGTTTTCTATCAGAACGGCGAGCGCCTATTGCCTTACAAATTGTCTTCGGGCGAGAAGCAGATGCTCGTCATCCTGCTGACCGTGTTGGTGCGTGACGATGACCACTGCGTACTCTTCATGGATGAGCCGGAAGCCTCCCTGCACATCGAATGGCAGCAGAAACTCATCGGCATGATACGCAACCTGAATCCCAATGTGCAGCTTATTCTCACCACCCATTCGCCTGCCGTCATCATGGAAGGCTGGCTGGATGCCGTGACCGAAGTGAGCGAGATTTCATCCCTAATCCCTAATCCTTAATCCCTGGATGCGTGGCTACTTCCCTAAGACATAACCTTACTTCCTCCTATCTGGATGCCGCCCGCAAGTTGTCTCCCAAGAGGGCACGCAGGCGCATAGTGGCGTATGTGGAAAGCTATGATGACATCGCTTTCTGGCGGACGCTGTTGTCCGAGTTCGAGACGAGGAACGTTATTTTCAAGTGATGCTTCCCTCGGCCACCTCTCTGGCAAAGGGCAAGAAAATGGTCTGATGAACACGCTGAATACGGCAGAGCTGGGCCGCAGCCTGATAGCTTGTGTAGACAGCGACTACGACTTCCTGCTGCAAGGTGCCACCAAGGTGTCGCATAAGATAAACAAGAATCCCTATATCTTTCAGACTTATGGCTATGCCATCGAGAACTTCCACTGCTTTGCCGACAGTCTGCATGAAGTCTGTGTGCAGGCCACGCTGAACGACCGGCATATCCTGGACTTCCCTGCTTTTCTGAAGCGTTATTCTCAGATTGCCTATCCGCTGTTTCTGTGGAATGTCTGGTTCTACCGCCAGCACGACACACACACTTTCCCGATGTACGACTTCAACGCCTGCGTGCGTTTGCAGGAGATAAGCCTGCGTCATCCTTACCGTAGTCTGGACGAGATGCAAAAGACGGTGTCGGCAAAGCTGTCCGAACTGCAAGCCCGTTTCCCCCACTACATCGACCGGGTGGAACAGCTGGGCACGGAGTTGGAACGTTTGGGACTGACTCCGGACAATACCTATCTTTATATCCAGGGACACCATATCATGGATTGTGTAGTGCTGAAAATCCTTATCCCGGTATGTACCGTCTTGCGTCGCGAGCGCGAGCAGGAGATAAAGCGCCTGGCAGAGCATAACGAACAGTTCCGCAACGAACTGACGGGGTATGAGAACAGTCAGGTCAATGTATCCGTGATGCTGGAAAAAAAACAGCGGCTACAAGAACCTTTATCTTTATCAGTGGTTGAAAGAAGATATCATGGAGTTCCTTGAGCGGGAGGAGCAGTCGCGTAGATAAGATTGCCGTTATGATAAACATATGATTATGGAGATATTGAAGAAGATAGACGACCTTTTAATCGGGTGGGGCATATCCCCTTCCCGTGCCGACATGTTCGACCAGTTCATAGCCTTCGCACTGATACTTGCCGTTGCTTTTCTGGCGGATGCCCTATGCCGGAAAATTCTGCTGAAAGTAGTGGCACAACTGGTGAAGAAGACCAAAGCTACATGGGACGACATCGTATTCGACCGCAAAGTGATGGTGCACCTCAGCCGCATGGTGGCTCCCGTCATCATCTATCTGTTTGTCCCATTGGCATTTGTCGAAGTCGGTTCATCGGCAATGGATTTTATCCGGCGTATCTGCCTTATTTACATTATCATTACTTTCCTGAGCTTCGTCAACTCCTTCCTGAAAGCCGTTTATAGCGTATACAGCGAGAGGGAGCAGTTCCGCGACCGCCCTTTAAAGGGGATGTTGCAGACCATGCAGGTCATTCTGTGGCTGGTGGGTGGCATTGTGGTTGTGGGTGAGCTGATAGGCCGCGACCCGCTTTCGCTGCTTGCCGGATTGGGTGCTTCGGCAGCCATCCTGATGCTGGTGTTCAAGGATTCCATTATGGGCTTTGTCTCCGGGGTGCAGCTTTCGGCGAACGACATGCTGAAGGTGGGCGATTGGATTGCCATGCCCAAGTATGGCGCCGACGGCACGGTGATAGAAGTGACACTGAACACCGTAAAAGTGCGCAACTGGGACAATACCATTACCACCATCCCTCCTTACCTGCTTGTCAGCGACTCCTTCCAGAACTGGCGCGGCATGCGCGAGAGCGGTGGGCGGCGAGTGAAGCGCAGCATCAATATCGACATGACCAGCGTCCGTTTCTGCACCCCGGAGATGCTGGCAAAATATCGCAAGATACAACTGCTGAAAGATTATGTGGAGCAGACGGAGGAAGTGATTGAAAAGTACAATGCAGAAAACGGCATCGATAACTCCATCCTCGTCAACGGACGCCGCCAGACCAATCTGGGTGTGTTCCGGGCGTATCTGACGGCTTATTTGAAAAGTCTTCCCGATGTAAATCAGGAACTGACCTGCATGGTGCGCCAACTCCAGCCTACCGACCGCGGTATCCCGATAGAGCTTTATTTCTTCTGTGCGCTGAAGGATTGGGTGCCCTATGAAGGGGTGCAGGCGGATGTGTTCGACCATGTGCTGGCAATTATCCCCGAATTCGATTTGCAGGTATTCCAGTCTCCGTCCGGCAGAGATTTCCAGCGGATACTGCCTGTTGCTTCCGAAGAAAAAGGAGCTTGATTCCGACCATCAAAAAGACCTATATCTATTGTATTTCTCATAGGGAGTCATTACCTTTGAACCCTATACTGAAAGGTCAGAACATCCCTATCTTTTCTCCCAAAACATCCCCATGTTTTGGGGTATTACATCCGGGTGTTTTGGGTGAAAACATCCCCATGTTTTGGGGCAATACATCCGGGTGTTTTAGGTATTCAGTTATATAGTGAAAGGTATTCGGTCACGGAGTCTTTACCGTAAGGTATAGGCTTTGTGTGCGTAGGCTGTAGATGTGTTTCACGCCGGGTGGGAATATCTTTCGTTTTTTTGCTAACCTAATTAAAAGAAAGATTGGTATGTCAATGAATTATGTGGTCCGCAAGAAGGTGGACAAGAGTGGAGACAAGGAAGTGGTGCGCTACTATGCGGCATCAAAAGTGCTTCAGCCTGAACCGGTGAGCAACGATGAACTTGCCAAGAGACTGGCTTTTGTCAGCTCCCTGCAGGTGGGCGATGCCCAGTCCGTGCTGGTGCAACTGCCGGATATTATAGCGGACTATCTGGCCAGTGGACGCACGGTGAACATCAAGGGACTTGGAAATTTTTTCCCCTCCATCACCAGCGAACCGGTGGAACGGATAGAGGACTGCACGGCAGATAAAGTGCGCATTTCGCGTATCTGCTTCAGGGCGGCAGGCAGTTTCATGCAGCGCGTTTGCCGTCGTCTGGACTTGTTCAGCTTTCAGGTTCAAGAATTGAAGAAGGAGCTGAAGAAGAAGTAAACGGTATTTTTAGTTTCTTCTTGAAACAGCACGTACCCCTTGAAGCAGGAAAGGCATTCGAGGGGCACGCTGTTGAAGAAGTTGTGTGTTTTTTTGATAGTCTTGCGAGTGCTTCTTTTTTTGACTTCACCCAGCTTCCGTTCATCCAGCTGCATTCTTTCCTGATGTCCTCGAAAGAGCTGTAGCTCAGGTTGGCGTTCACCTTGTTGCTTGTCACGGCGATGAAGTCGGCATGGGTGTAGATGCCTTCTTTGCTGCTCAGCTCGGCGGTGAGGGTGATGTTGGTCAGCTTGGAAGTGCCGTTCTTTAGGGCGTTTTCGGTAAGGGCGGTTTCCACGGTCAGGGGTTGGCCTTTGCCGCAGATCTTGGCGTTGTCTATTTCCACTTCCGTGCCGGCACGCAGACGGATGCCTTGCTTGCTGCCGCCGTTGCCGACGAGGATGAGGTTCTTCAATACGGGGTGGGCAACGGGAGTGGCGGCGTTGTTGCTGCCGTTGTTGTCGCACTCCATCAGGCAGTCGCAGTCGTAGCCCAGTGTGGATTCGGCTTCTTGGTAAGCCACGAGGTTGGTGCCTTTGCCGTTCCAGCCTTCGGTCCAGTCGAAGGAGTCGTCGCTACAGCTTACGGCTACGAGGTTGCTCACGTTTACCGAGCCGCCGAAGAACTCAAAGCCGTCGTCGGAACCTTTGTAGGCTTGGCAGTGGTCCACGATGGTACCGTTGCCTACGCCGTAGAAAGAGATACCGTTGGCTTCATGCTCTTCATCGAAGGCAAAGCCGGTGTATTCCAGACGAATGTATTGCAGCGTGCCCGAGTTGTCGGCATCATCGTTGCCGCCGTAAACGGCGCCACCTATTTCAGAACTTCCCTTGCCGCCTTCGGCATTGGTGTGGGCGCGTCCGCAGATGTGGATGCCTCCCCATGCGCCCGGTTCTTCGTTTTTCGCTGGTCATTACGATGGGTTTGTCCGGCGTGCCTACGGCGTTGATTTTACCGCCCTGTTTCACGAGGATGTAGTCTGCGATGTCATCGTAGACGGCGATAATCTTCACGCCTTCCTCTATGTGGAGCGTGGCGCCTTCTTCTACGATGTATTCGCCGCTCAGCTTGTAGGTGTTTCCGGCAGCCAGGGTCACGTCGGAGGTGATGGTACCTTTCAGTATCGTACCGTTTTCGATTTCATTGCCGTTTCCGTTGCCGTCGTTGCCGTCATTGTCGTTGTTGTCGTCGCTGCTGCAAGCGGTGAGGATAGACATTCCGGCTACAAAGGCCAGAGAGTAGAATTTCCATTTCATTGTTTTCATGATTCAATTGTTTTAGTTATTATATTCAATTCATCTGTCTGTCATTCAGATTGATTCTCTTAAATCAGCTTGTTTGTCAAAGAGTGTTCTCCGTTCTCTTCAGGGGGTAGGGTGGAGACTTTATAGGTTGTAGCTTATTCCCACCTCAAAGTTCGTTCCCTTGTGGTAGCGTTCCACTTCCATCTCCTGCCCCGTGGTGGGCACATCTTGCTTGAAGATGACATCGCGGTTCAGCAGGTCGTTCACTTGCAGCTTCAGGTTGAAGTGTTTGTTCAGGCTATATCCGGCGCTGAAGTTCAACGTGTGCAGCGTCTGTTGCCTGACATCGCCCAGGCCCGACACGCCTACCGCATGGATGCGGCTGCCTTGCAGGTTGTAGAGCAGGGCGAGGTTGAGTTGCCTGTCTTCACCGAAGCGTGGAGAGTAGGTGAGGTCGGCATTGGCAAGGATGGGCGATGCGCCTTGCAGCGAACGTTCCTTGTTGGTGTAGGCACCGCCTTGGGGCAGCTTCACGTTGGTGTACATGTAACTGATGTTGGCACCCAGGCGCAGGTCTTTGACGAGCCGTTTGCGCATCTCCAGCTCCACGCCGGCAGCCATGCCGTTGTCGGCATTCTTGAAACTGTGCAGCGTGGCGCCGCCTTGCAGGTCTTGGATGCGTTCGATGGGGCTGTCGAGGTATTTGAAGTAGCCTGTCACGGAGAGCATGTCGCCGTCCTTGCCGAAGCGTTCGTAACGTAGGTCGAAGTTGTAGTTGTAACCGTTCTGCAACTCTTCGTTACCGCGGATTTGTGCCGAACCGTAGGACTCTTGGTAGAGGAAGGGTGCCATCTCGATGAACGAGGGGCGGGTGACGGTGCGCGAGGCAGAGAAGCGGATGCTGTTGGCGGGGTTCACCGCATATTTCAGGTTCAGGGCGGGGAAGAGGTCGTTCTTGTCTAAATTGCGTCGACGGGAGTACCAGTCGCCGCCGTCGCTGGCGTAGCGCACCCATTGCTTGCTCATTTCGTAGCGCAGGCCGAGGTTCACCAAGAGGGCTTCGGTGGGATAGAAATCGGTCAGCAGGTAGGTGGAGTAGATTTCGTTTCCGGCACGGTAGCTGTCTTTGGGCTGCATCACACGCTGTACCACGATTTGTCCGTCGGCAATGTTCTGCTGGTTGAGGAAGCCGTCGGTGTTGTAGATGTCGGTGATGACGGGGTTCAGTTTGTTCAGGTTGTAGTAGAAGCGGGTAGCGCTATAGTCGCGGTTCTTGTCCTTGTAGTTGAAGCCGAGCTTGAGGTGGCTGGTGTCGTTCCACTTCCAGCGCATGGCGAGGTTGGCGTTCCACTCTTCTTCGTCCAGGCTGCCGAAGTAGCGCATGGTCTCTTGGCGGTTCAGCTTGAAGAGCCTGAGGCTGCCGTCGTTGTCCCTGACGTACATCACTTGGCGGCGGTCGGGCTCTTCACTGCCGGTCTTGCTGTACGAGCCTCCCCAAGTCAGTTGCCACCTGTCGCTCTCGCCGAAGTTATGGATTCCGTTCAGTTGATGGTTTTGCAGGGTGTATATGTGCATGATGTTGTTGCTGCCGGTCAGCTCGTGTCCTTCGGCATCAGTACCTTCGCGGCGCTGATAGGTGTCGATGGCGTTGCGGGCGTAGAAGAAAGTGTAGCCTATGCGGTCGCTCCGGCGCAGGGTATAGCCCAGGTAGCCGAGGGCGGCGAGCTTCAGTTCCTGCGCAAAGCTGTCGTAGGAGAAGTCGTCCTGCACGGTGCCGGTGGCTTCGAGTGTCTTGTAGAAGGCATCTTCCATGTTCTGGTAGCCGTTGCTGGCGCTGAAGGAGGCAAGCAGGCTGAGTGTCTGGTTGCCTATACCGAAGTTCTTGCCGAAACCGAGGTTTCCGCCCAGTTCGGGCAACGAACTCTTCTTGCTGGCGGCAAAGGAGGTATCGAAGATATTGTGGGTCTTCACGTATTTGTCAAACTCCATCAAGGGCATGTCGAGGGCGGCCGCGTCTACGCCGGGTGTCTTCAGGAGCGAGCCGCTGCGGTCCATCTGATAGCGGTCTTTGCCTAAGGTGTTGAACTTCCCACCCGTGTTGAGGCTCAGTTGGAAGAAATCTTCCGGTATGTTTTCTTTGGTGCTGATGTTGATGTGCGCACCGCTGTAGTCGGCAAAGGCGGCTGCGTCATACACTTTACTGACAGTGATGTTCTGTACGGTGGACGAGGGGAACAGGTCGAGTGGCACCAGCTTGTTGTCCGGGTTGGGCGAGGCGATGGGCAGTCCGTTCAGCGTGGTGGTGCTGTAGCGGTCACCCAGTCCGCGGACGATAAGCTGTCCGGCGCTGGCGATGGAGATACCCGTTATTTTCTTTACTCCTTCTTCCACATTGCCGATACCTTTGAGGGACATCTCTTTGGAACCGAGGTTTTCGATGGCGAGGGTCGCTTTTTGCCGTTCCATTTGCAAGGCGCGTTCGCCTTCGAGGTTCTTCTTGGCGGTAACCTGCACTTCGCCCAGGGTTTGCGTGTCCGGCTCCATGTCGAAGTTAAGCACGGTTTCACCCTTTATCTCTACGGCTTTTATCGTCATGTCTTTGTAGCCGATGTAACGGACGGTGAGGGTATAGGTCCCGTTTTTCAGCTCCAGTGTATAGTTACCATCCAAATCGGCGACGGCGCCTTGTACCGTTCCGCTCACTTGCACGGTGGCTCCCGTCAGCGGTTCTTTGGTTTGTCGGTCGGTGATTGTCCCTTTGATGGTTCCCGCCGTGGCAGCCATGACGGAAAGTGTGAGGAATAAAATAAGGAAGAAAATCTTTCCCAAGTCTAATTTCATGCTCATCTCTTTTCTTTGTACGTTTTTTTAATCCGCTGCAAAGATGAGGCAATGACGTTACACCGGTGATACATGGAACATACGTTTTCATTTTCAAATCTATTACGATTCGGTTACCGCACATTTTTCCGGATTGTTTGTTATCCTTATATATAGGCTGCTTGGGACGAAAAAAGTTTCTAATGGTTGCTTATTAGAGTTTTATGGCTATTTTTGTATCTCAAACCAATATTGATAAATATATGGCTGTTCATCGTGACGATAGTGAACGTTTCCGGCGTCTTTCCATCCTTGGCCGGATAGGTTGGTGGGAGGCTGATTTTTCTTCAAGGCAGTATCTCTGTTCCGAATATGTCTGTAAGTTGTTAGGCTTGGAAGGGGAATACCTGAGCTTTTGAGGATTTCGGTAAAATGATACGCGAAGACTATCGGGCGCGTATCAGCCGGGAGTTCCTTGCCATTCAGAATATGGAGGTCTATGAACAGACGTTTCCCATCTATTCTACCGAAGGAGTGGTCTGGGTCTATTCGCGCGTGGGATACAAGGAGTATTTGCCGGATGGTACGTTGAAGGCTTTCGGAGTGTTGCAGCGCGTAGAGATGCCGAAGGAGGAGGCTGCGAAGCAGGCTTTGCAAAGAGTGAACGATTTGCTTTATCGGCAGACCTCAATATCCCATTCCCTATTCCGCTTCCTGAAAGACGAGGATATAAGCGCGGGCATTTACGACATATTGAAAGATATTCTTGATTTCTTTCGCGGCGGACGTGTCTATATATTCCAATACGATGAGATGTGCCGGTACCAGAGCTGCACATACGAGGTGGTGGCTCCAGGAGTGGCTCCTGAGAAAGAAATGCTTCAGGGAGTCCAAGCCGACAGCCTGCCGTGGTGGACGTCACAGATTATGGCACAAAAGCCCGTTCTGCTGGAAACACTGGGGCAACTGCCGGAGCACGCCTATGCCGAATATGAAATTCTGGCGAAACAGAATATAAAGTCCTTGATGGTAACTCCGCTGGTTGCCAATGACCAGGTATGGGGATATATGGGCATTGATTTGGTAGACCGTATCCGAATGTGGACTAACGAGGATTATCAATGGTTTAGTTCGTTGGCAAATGTCATCAGCATTTGCATAGAATTGCGTAAAACGAAGGATGAGGCTGTACGCGAACGTACTTTCCTCAGCAATTTGTTCCGCTATATGCCTTTGGGGTATGTACGGATGTCTATTGTCTGTGATGAAAAGGACAATCCCTACGGGTATTATGTGACAGATGCGAATTCTATCTTTGCCGATTTTCTGGGAAAAACCGCGTCGGCGTTTATCGGCAAGACTGCCTCGTCTTTTTCAAGAGAGGCGGCCCCCAGGCTGGAATATCTGCTTGATATAGTGAACACCGGGACACATAAGGAAATGGACATGTGTTTTGAGCTCACCAACAAGCACTGCCATGTGGTGATATACTCTCCGGAGAAGAATGAAGTGGTGGCGTTATTCCTCGATACGACAGACTCGGTACAGACTCATCAGGCTTTGGATCATAGCGCAAAAACTGTTCAAGAATATCTTTGCCAATATACCGGCCGGGGTGGAAATCTATGACAAAGACGGATTCCTGGTAGATATTAACAATAAGGATATGGAGATATTCGGGGTCCGTGACAAACAGGATGTCATTGGAGTGAACTTATTCGAGAACCCGAATGTGTCCGCCCAATTGGCAGAACGTATACAGACCGAGGATATGGTCGACTTCCGCCTGAATTATGCTTTCGACCGGACTGAAGGGTATTACTCCACTTCCAAACAGCCGAAGGATGTGATACATCTTTATACGAAAGTGAGCAAGGTGTATGACAGTAAAGGCAACTTTACCGGCTATGCCATGATTAACATTGACAATACGGAACGGATTGATGCCATGAGCCGTATCTGTGATTTCGAGAATTTCTTCTTGCTTATATCGGATTATGCGAAGGTAGGTTATGCCAAGCTGAACTTGCTTGACCGGAAAGGCTATGCCATCAAGCAATGGTATAAGAATATGGGAGAGGACGAGAATACCCAGTTGGCGGATATTGTGGGGATATATAGCAAGATGTACCCCAGCGACCGCAGAAGGATGCTCGATTTCTTCTGTAAGGCCCGTGTGGGTGAAGCCAAACATTTTCAGGGAGAGATGCGTATTGAGCGTCCGGGCGAGAAGGGGAAATGGAATTGGGTACGTACCAATGTGGTCGTCAATCTGTTTGAACCGGAGAACGGACAAATAGAACTGATAGGAGTCAACTATGATATTACGGAATTGAAGGAGACGGAAGCTATGTTGATTGAAGCCAAAGAGAAGGCAGAAACCGCCGATCGTTTGAAGAGTGCCTTCCTTGCCAATATGAGTCATGAGATACGTACGCCTCTGAATGCGATTGTCGGTTTCTCCAGTCTGATGGGAGAGACCGGGGACATGGAGGAAAAAAGGCGGTATATGGCGATTATCGAAGAAAACAATGACTTGTTGTTGCAGCTGATTTCCGATATACTGGATTTGTCCAAGATAGAGGCCGGGACATTTGACTTTGTGAAAAAAGAGCTGGACGTGAACGTGCTGTGTGAGGACATCGTGCGCTTCATGAAGATGAAGGCTAAACCGGGGGTGGAAGTTCTTTTCGACCGTCATCTGCCGGAATGCCGGATTGTCAGTGACCGTAACCGTTTGAATCAGGTCATAGCCAACTTTGTCAACAATGCCATCAAGTTCACCACTGCGGGAAGTATCTGTGTAGGATATGACAAGGTAGATGAAACTCGTTTACGTTTTTATGTGGCCGATACGGGCATTGGCATCGAGCCGGAAATGCAGGATCAGATATTCGGTCGTTTTATAAAGCTGAATACGTTTGTACATGGTACGGGTCTGGGGCTTTCTATCAGCAAGAGTATTATAGAACAGTTGGGTGGCACAATCGGTGTGGACAGTGAGCCGGGGAAAGGCTCATGCTTTTGGTTTATGCTGCCGGTTGTATAGTATGAAAATATGCCCAAATACACACTCACCACAGATTATGCAGATTAATATAACTCAAAGCTCTTGATTATCAGAACTTCTAAAGATAATTTGTGTCAATCTGCGTAATCTGTGGTGAGTGATGATACCCTCCGGTTATAATCCGAATGAGAACTTATCGATGGATTGATATACCACACTTGCAATGCTCAGTACCACAATACCCAGCGTGCAAATGGCCAGGCTGGCACGTGTATAGTTGTCGCTGCGGAATGCTGCAATCGGTTCGTCGCTCTTGTTGATGTACATTGCCTTTACAATCTTCAGATAGTAATAAAGCGAGATGATTGTATTGATAAGGGCAATGAATACCAGCAGATGGAAGCCGCCTTCGAAAGCTGCCGCAAAGATGAAGAACTTCGAGAAGAAGCCCGCAAACGGCGGGATGCCTGCCAGAGAGAACAGTGCCAGCGTCATCAAGAACGCCAACTTCGGATTAGTGGTATACAGCCCGTTATAGTCTTCAAGTGTGAACTTGCCTGCCCGCAGTGCCACAATCGTGATAACGGTAAATACGGCAAGATTGGCGAACATATATATCAGCACGTAGTATACCAGCGACGTCATACCTTGTGCGCTTCCGCTGATGACACCCAGCATGATGTAACCTGCTTGCGAGATACTGGAGAAAGCCATCAACCGCTTCAGGTTCTGCTGGCGCAGGGCGAAGAGGTTGGCGATTGTGATGGAGGCGATGATAACCCAGTACAGCACTTCCTGCCATTGCTCCACCATCGGAGCGAATACCTTGATGAGGATAGTCATCAGTACGAAAGCGGCAGAGCCTTTAGAGATGACACTCAGATAGGCTGTCACCGTGCTTGGAGCACCTTCGTAAACGTCTGCTGTCCAAAGATGGAAAGGCACCAGTGATATTTTGAATCCCATGCCAGAGAAGAAGAATACGAATGCCATAATCTGCAACGGGTCACCGGTGAGGCGTGCCGGTATGTCGGCAAAGTAGAGAGTGCCTACCGTACCGTAAATCAAAGATAATCCGTATAGCAGCAATCCGCTGGAGAACAGTGCCGTGAGAATATATTTGGCACCTGCCTCGGCAGAGTGATGGCGGTATTTGTCGAAGGCAACCAATGCTGCCATTGGGATACTTGCCGTTTCCAGGCCGATAAAGAACATCAGGAAGTGGCCGGCGGAAATCATGAAGTACATACCCAGCAGGGTGGAAAGTGTCAGAATGTAGAACTCACCTTGTTTGATGGCAGTGTCCGGACGGCGCATCCATTCGTGGGCCATCAGGAATACAATCAGTGTACCTATACTGAGGATGGATTTCACGATGCTTTGTATAGGCTGGTTGTGGTACATGCCGCCAAAGGCATCGGCCATAGGACCGGGAACGATGGTGATAAGTGTATGTATGGTCAGCAGAACAACTGGCAGCATTGTGTTCAGCACCGGTTTGCCGTCATTCTTGTGTGCATCCGGACTCATGAAGAGGTCGGCGACAAAAAGGATGACGATGACCAATATCAGCGAAAGCTCTTCTTTGAGCAGGAGGAATTGAGAATAATCCATGACTATGTATTTATTGTTTTACAATTTTCTATTTACAATTTACAGTGCATTAACTATCGGCAATACGCTGTCTCCAATCATGCCGCTAATCCACCATGGTGCCATACCAAGGGCGGCAACGCATGCTATGAGGATAATGACCGCTGTGCGTTCATCCCAGGTAGCGTCGCTCAAAGTGAGGTGATGTTTGTTAGTGCAGGTGCCATAGAGAATCTTTCCTACCAGTCGCAGGATATAGACTGCTGTAATCACGATGGAACTGCATGCAATGACTGTCCACACGCGGTGGAACGTATCGGGATGCTGGAACGAACCGGTGAAGATGGTCATTTCGGCAATGAAACCGCTGAGTCCGGGTAATCCCAGATTGGCAAGACCGGCGATTACATAGCAGACAGCCAGGAAAGGCATAATCTTCATCAGACCGGAGAGTTCGCGGACGTCACGCGTATGGGTACGTCCGTATATCATACCGATAAGGGCGAAGAACAAGGCTGTCATCAGTCCGTGAGAGAGCATCTGCAGAACAGCACCCGTGCAAGCTGTTTGGTTCATCATCAGAATGGCGAACAACACCAGACCGCAATGGCTGACGGAAGAGTAGGCGTTGATATACTTCAAGTCGGTTTGTACACAAGCGGAGAATGCGCCGTATACTACGGAGATTCCGGTAAGAATCAGGAATATCCATCCCAGTTCCTGTGCAGCTTCGGGCATCAGGTACATGGCTATGCGGAAACAACCGTAACCTCCCAGCTTCATCAATACACCGGCATGGAGCATGGATACGGCAGTCGGTGCGGAGGCGTGACCGTCGGGGCTCCATGTGTGGAACGGGAACAGAGCGCCCAGCACACCGAAACCGAGGAAAGTGAGCGGGAACCAGATACGTTGCTGTTCGATGGGAATATTGTGCATCTGTGCTATTTCCAATAGATTCATAGAGGTGGCTCCGGCACCGTAGTAGATACCCAGGATACCGATAAGCAGGAAGGCGGAGCCGCCCATCAGCATCAGTGTCAGCTTCATGGCAGAGTACTCCTTGCGTCCCGACCCCCATACACCGATAAGCAGATACATGGGAATGAGGGCTACCTCGTAGAACATGAACATGGTGAACAAGTCTATTGAGATGAAGAACCCGAACACACCGATGGAAAGGAAGGTGAACCAAAGGAAATATTCTTTAGTCAGCGGTTGCAGCCTCCAGGAGGCGAATGTTCCGGTAAAGACAATGATGGCCGAAAGCAGCAGCATGGCTACCGAAATACCGTCTACTCCTACCGAATAGTGGATGTTGAGTGCAGGATACCAGGCCATGTCGGCACGGAACAGCATTTCATCCGTGGCACCGGCGTGGCGTGCATTGAGGTACATTACGGTCAATGCTGCAGAAAGAACCAGCAGAGCCGATGCACCGGTCACCATCACCGCACGTATTTGTGCGATGTTGCGGCTGAGCCAAAGACCCAGCAACATCAGCAAGGGGATGAGTACAAATAATGATAAAAAGTTCATCTTTATATTTATGATTTAACGATTTACGATTTACGATTGAAAGATCTCGGGTTATAGCAATAGTAGCAGTATCAATGCCAGCGTGCCCAGCAGGAATACAAATGTATATTGCTGGATGCGTCCGCTCTGCAGACCGCGTATCTCGTCACTGGTAGCCTCGGCACTCCAGGCAAGGAAGTTGAAGAAGCCGTCGACCACGTGGCGGTCCCACCAGGCGATGGGGCGGCAGATGCAGCCGAAGATGATGCGGTGGGTGATGAACTGGTAAACTTCATCCAGGTAGAAGCGGTGGTAAGCTGCTGTCCATAGGCCTTTGAAACGGCGTGCCAGTGCGTTGGCAACGGGCTGCCGGCTACCTGCATAGATGTAGGTGGCAATGGCTATGGCAACCACTGCTACGACGATACTTGTACCTGCCACACTCCAATCAAGATGGATGCTATATGCTTCACCGTTGGAACTGATGAAGTGTCCGAAAGGAATGAAACCGGCAACTATCGTAACAACAGCCAGGAGCATCAGGGGCAAGGTCATCGCCAGTGGACTCTCGTGGGGGTGAGGCACGTGGCTGTCGCCCCCATCACTTGCCGACTTTTGTCCCGGCTCTGAGCCGGCCCAAAAGATACCATAATAAAGACGGAACATATAGAATGCTGTCATACCTGCAATCACTGTCATAATCCATCCCATAGTGGGGCTGAACTGGAAGCATGCCGTCAGGATTTCATCTTTGGAGAAGAATCCGGAGAACGGCGGGATACCTGCAATGGCAAGGCAGGCGATGAGGAACGTGATATGCGTAATGGGCATATACTTCCGCAGTCCGCCCATGGCAGACATCTCGTTACTGTGTACGGTATGGATGATGCTACCCGCTCCGAGGAACAGCAATGCCTTGAACATGGCATGTGTGAACAAGTGGAACATGCCTGCCATGTAGCCCAGTCCCCCTTCGTGCGGGTCGGCTGATGTACATACACCCAGCGCCACCATCATGAAACCGATTTGGGAGATGGTGGAGAATGCCAGTACACGTTTGATATCACTCTGCACACATGCCACACTGGCGGCATAGAATGCCGTGAAAGCTCCTACGTATGCCACGATGTGCAGCACGCTGGGAGCATACTCTATGAACAACGGGAACATGCGTGCCACCAGATAGACCCCTGCAACCACCATCGTGGCGGCATGAATCAGTGCACTGACTGGCGTAGGACCTTCCATGGCATCGGGCAGCCAGATGTGCAACGGGAACATGGCACTCTTTCCGGCGCCACCGATGAACATCAGTCCCAAGGCAAGCGGAATCATGGCCGCACCGCCCTTTGCCAGCGCCATCTCATTGGGGCTGAAGGTGTATGTGCCGGCATAATATCCATAGACAAGGATACCTATAAGGAAACCTAGGTCAGCAAAACGGGTAACGATAAATGCTTTCTTCGAAGCAGCAATAGCTGCGGGTTTCGTATAGTAGAAACCAATCAGCAGGTAGGAGGACACGCCCACCAACTCCCAGAAAAGATACATCTGGAAGATATTCGTAGCCACTACCAGTCCGAGCATGGACATGGTGAAGAGCGACAAGAAGGCGTAGTAGCGCTGGAAACCGCGTTCGCCCTTCATGTAACCGAAAGAGTATATGTGTACTAGCAGCGAAACGGTGCTGATGACTACGAGCATCATGACCGAAATCGGGTCAAGCAGAATGCCCATGTCGATACTGAGGCTTTCTGTGAAGGGCAGCCATTTGAAGTTATAGGGCATCAGCGTCTCGTACGTACCGTCAGCAAGGCGGGGAGCGCTGAAGTACATTCCTGCGGTGAGATAGGAAAGCACTGCGACCAGGCCCAGTACTGCAGTTCCGATAAGGCCGGCAATGCGGTGCGACATCCATTTACCTCCAAGTCCCAGGGCGAGGAAAGAGAGGAAAGGGAGCAGAAGGATTAATATTGTATATTCCATATATACTATGTTTATCAATTATTACTATTCAAGAAACATCGTTTGGCGATTTTGGCTCTTACCATTTCATCTCATCCAGTTTGTTCACCTGGATGCTGCGGATGTTACGGTAGATGTTGATCATGATGGCAATGGCTACAGCCGTTTCGGCCGCCGAGATGGCAATGGAGAATAAAGAGAAGAAATATCCTTCCAGTCCTCCAGGGAATAAGAAACGGTTGAACACCGCAAAGTTGATGTCCGTGGCATTCAGAATCAGCTCGATGCTGATAAGTATCGCCAGTGTGTTGCGGCGGGTAAAGAACCCATAGATGCCTGCGAAGAACATGATAGCCGAAACTATCAGATAATATTCCATGTGTATCATAATTCTTATCTTTTACGTGCTATTAATAATCCGCCTACGATACATGCCAATAATAAAATGCTGACAGCTTCGAAGGGAAGCAGATAACCATACTTGTCACCGCTCAGCATGTGGTGACCGATGGTCTTGATGTTGACTTCCAAAGGCTCCACGTCGGTAGTGGCAATGAACTTATGCTTTAAAGTGATGAATACTACGATGATGGCACCGCCCACGGTGGCACCCAGTCCGGCAAGGAATCTGCTACGCTTTAACTTCTCGATGACATCGCCTTCGCCACTGGTAAGCAGTATGGAGAAGACGTAGAGTACCACGATACCGCCGGCATAGACCATAATCTGCACGGAACCGAGGAAGGTGTAACCCAGCAGAAAGTAGATGCCTGCCGTACCGAAAAGCACGAACAGCAGGTAGGTGGCCGAGCGCACCATGCGGTGGGTCGTTACCGTCAAGATGGAAAATACGGTGATAAAGGCCGCAAGGAAGTAGAATACTACTGTTTCAAGAGTTATTTCCATGTTGTTTAATTACAAGTTACTATTAACGAATTACTTTGTTGTCTCTTCTTTGGGAGCAGCGGGTTTCTTTTTTTCTTCTACATGGCTGCCCGGACGGTTCAGCGTCATGACCAGTTTCGTGCGGTCGAACACAGCATGCTCAAAATCCTGGTCGAACGTGATGGCATCGTGAGGGCAGGCATTCACACAGAGTTGGCAGAACATGCACGAACCGAGGTCGTACTCGTACTTAGCCAATATCTTCTTTTTCTTGCCGTCTTCCGTTTCAATCATCTCGCCGGTCACCTTGATGGTGTCGTTGGGACAAGCCATCTGGCACAAGCCGCAAGCCACGCACCGATGTTCATTTTTGTCATTATGGGGCATGGTCAGCGTGCCACGGAAACGGTCGGAGAGTTTCAATGTCGAGCGGTTTTCCGGATATTGTTCGGTAGTCTTTCGTCGGCAGAATACGGTCATGGTTGTCTTCATACCCGTCAGCAGAGAAGTGACGCCGTGTATGAGTCCGCCGATATAAGAGTTCTTTTCTTTCATTACTTTTGCCTTTATTAAAATTATCCGCAAGGAAATCTTGCTCCGGCGCTACGCCGGTTAGAAATGCAATTTAAATACTACAATTAATACCATCAAAATCAAGTTCACCATAGAGATGGGTACCAGGTACTTCCACTCCAGATTCAGAATCTGGTCAATACGCAGGCGGGGGAAAGTCCACTTTATCCACATCAGCAGGAAGACTACGAAGAAGGCCTTTCCGAAGAACCATACAAAGCCCGGAATGTAATCCATCACTGCGTTGAAGCCGTCCAGACCTACGATGTGTAGCGGCATCCAGCCTCCCAGGAAGATGGTGGCTGCCACGGAGGCTACGATAAACAGATTCAAATATTCCGCCAGATAGAAGAATCCGAAGCCCATACCGCTGTACTCCGTATGGTATCCGGCAGTCAACTCGCTTTCGGCTTCGGGCAAGTCGAAGGGACCACGGTTGGTTTCCGCATTTCCGGCAATGAGGTAGATGATGAAGGCTATCAATGCAGGGATATGTCCCTTGAAGATGAACCAGCCGTCAGCTTGTCCTTCTACTATTTCGGAGAACTGCATGGTTCCCATCAACACTACCATTGTCAGTATGCTCAATCCGCAGGACAACTCGTAGCTGATAATCTGCGCACCGCTTCGCATGGCTCCAATCAGCGAGAATTTATTGTTGGAGCTCCAGCCTGCCAGCAGGATACCCACTACGCCGATACTCGATGCAGCCAGCAGGAAGAACACTCCTACATTGAAGTCCAATACCTCCAATCCCTTGTTGATGGGCAGGCAGGCAAATGTCAGGAAAGAAGCGATGATTACCATGAACGGTGCCAGATTGTAGAGGAACCGGTCAGAAAATTTCAAATCAATGATTTCCTTCGTCAACATCTTGATGACGTCGCAGGGCACTTGGAGCAATCCCCATTTCCCCACGCGCATCGGACCGAGGCGGCATTGGAAGAAGGCGCATATTTTACGCTCCATGTAAATCAGGATGATGGCAAGCACGGCATACATCAAGATGATGCATACGCCAATCACCACGCATTCGAGGAATATTGCCAGACCTTCCGGCATCAGGGAAGTCAGCATCTGGTGTATCCAGTTGGTTACTATACTAAAGTCAAACACGTTGTTCATTTACTATTTACTATTTACAATGTACAATTTACGAGGCGCTTTTTGATTTACAATGTACAATTTACAATTTGGCTGCGCTGTAATTCCGCATGGTAAATTGTGAATTGTCAAATCGTAAATTCTTTTATCTATCAATATCTGGTACTACATAATCTAATGTTCCGCCAATGGCAATAAGGTCGGCGATTTTAGCTCCGCGGCAAATCGTGTTTACGGTCGATACCAATGGCAAACCCGTACTGCGGAAGTGCAGGCGGTAAGGCGTTTTGTCACCGTGGCTTTCGAGGAAGACGCCGAATTCACCGCGGCTACCTTCTACGGCTGCATAATAAGTGCCTTCCGGTACGCGGATAATAGGTTTCATCTTTTTCTGGTAGGCTCCTTCCGGGATGTTGTCTATCAGTTGCTCGATAATCTTCAGGCTCTCCAAAATTTCATCCATACGGATAAGGTAGCGTGCCCATGAATCACCTTCGGTGCGGATGACTTCTTTAAAGTCCACCTTGTCATATACGGCATACGGCATACGCTTACGCACGTCGCAGGCCCATCCGCTGGCGCGTCCGGTGCCTCCGGTAGCTCCAAAGGCGATGGTATCTTCCCGTGAGAGTATACCCACACCTTTCAGACGTTGCTGGGCAATGATGTTTCCGGTGAATACGTCGTGATATTCGTGTAGGATACCGCGGAGGTAGGGGATGAACTCCTTCACTTTCTTTACGAAGCCGGGAGCAATGTCCGCCTGCACGCCACCGATGGTGTTGTAGTTCATGATGAGGCGTCCGCCACAAGTTTCCTCAAAGATGTCGAGTATCTTTTCGCGGTCGCGGAAACCGTAGAAGAAGGCCGTTAATGCACCCAAGTCCATAGCAAGACAAGAGTAGAACAGCAGATGAGAGTCTATTCGCTGCAACTCGTCCATAATGGTACGTATGTACTGCACGCGTTCACTAACTTCCACGCCCATTGCCTTTTCGATACACATGCACAAGGCATGGCGGTTCTGGTGTGCACCCAGATAGTCCAGACGGTCGGTCAGAGCCAAAGTCTGCGGATAGGTCAGGCTTTCGCACATCTTCTCGATACCCCGGTGGATGTAGCCGCAGTTGGCATCAATCTTGTCGATGACTTCACCCTCCAATGATACACGGAAGCGCATTACGCCGTGGGTGGCCGGATGTTGGGGACCGATGTTCACCACATATTCTTCATCACCAAAAAGGTTGCATCTCCTTATTTTTGGATGCTACCGTCGGGATTCAGCTCCAACTCCATGGTGGTGTCTACCGTTTCTTCGTTGTCCATACGTAACGGATTATCTTTTTCCCGGTTCATTGTCCTTACGCATGGGATAGCCTACCCAGTCATTGCGCAGATAGAGTCGGCGCATATCCGGGTGACCGATGAAAACGATACCGTAAAAGTCGTAGACTTCGCGTTCGTTGAAATCCGCAGCTTTCCAGATATCGCTGACGGAAGGGAGTTCGGGATGTTCCCGGTTTAGAGTGGCGGTACGTACCGCTATCCGTTCGCCGGTAACGGTAGATTCCAACAGATAGACTACACCGAGTCCGCGGGGAGTGTCCGGTGTGTCTTTCTCGTCGGGTATTCCCCAATCCATACCGCTGAGGCATTCCAGAAAGTCCATCTGTTTCTCTTTCCGCAGACGCAGCATTTCGTCGTGCAGGGCTGAGGGCTCTATGTATTTTATTTCCATATATTTAAGTGCTGATTAGTGGTTTTCTTCTTTTCTGTTTACTCCACCGAAGTATTTTTCTATTTTCACTTTACGCTGCAATTGCATCATGCCGTAGTAGAATGCTTCCGGACGCGGAGGGCAACCGGGAATGTAGACATCCACCGGCAGAATCTTGTCCACACCGTTCACCACATGATAGGATTTCTTGAACGGGCCTCCGCTGACGGCACAGCCGCCTACGGCTACTACATATTTTGGATCGGCCATCTGGTCGTAAAGACGTTTCAGAACGGGAGCCATCTTGTTGGTTATTGTCCCGCAAACCATAATCATATCTGCCTGGCGCGGACTGGCACGGGCTACTTCGAACCCGAAGCGCGCCATATCATAGCGGGCTGCGCCGAGGGCCATGAATTCGATACCGCAACAGCTGGTTGCAAACGTAAGAGGCCACAGTGAGTTGCTGCGTCCCCAATTGACGAAATCGTCCAGTACGCCAAGGGCAACATTGGCGCCTCCGGCATTAAGTTCCCGAACCAGTTTCTCCAACGTTTCGTTGTCTGTAAACTCCTCATAAGGGATAGATTTAATTTTCGGCTTCTTTGTTACTTCCATTCCAAAGCTCCTTTCCTCCAGGCATAAGCAAGACCCAGAATCAATATAATCAGGAAAAATAAACACTGAAAAGTCCTGCCACGCCAAGTTCGCGGGTGATGACTGCCCAAGGGAACAGAAATACCGTTTCCACTTCGAACATCAGGAACAAGATGGCAAACAGATAGTAACCTACCCGGAATTGCATCCACGATTTACCGCGGGTAGGGATGCCACACTCGTACGGTTCCATCTTCTGTGCATTGTACGAACGGGGTGCTATCGCATTGGAGAGCGCGATGACGATACCCACGAAAGCGATTGCCGTCAATAAGACGACCACTAACAAAGTAAAGTTCATAAACCTGATAAGATTTTAGATATATAATAATAGATACATCGTACCAGAGGACAAAAAACTGAATGTTGTCCGGGGCGAGGTCAAGGGGCAAGCATTTGCGCTTGCAGGCCTTCTAAATGATAATCTTTCTTAGTCCGAACACATAATAGTTTGCGTCGGGTACGGGATGAGGAGACAGATTTAACAAACGGTCGCATTCCGGTGCATAAGCATACTGCTGCATCTTGTAGATGTACATGCGCAGGAGTACGCTTTTTATTGGTTGGTACTTGCGTATGATCCACATGCTCTATGCAGAGGGAGTTTGGTGAAAACAAGTCGTAGAACTTCTGGACTACTTGTTGGGTGGTAGGAGCTTGTGACAGCGTACAGCATTCTGCTTGTCGGGTGGCAGGAACACACAAAATGTCCGCAACTCCTATTGCACTGTCGTGCAATAGGGCTGCAAAGATAATGATTAAACAGTATTTGATGCATTGCTTCATACCACAAATCTCTCTTTCAAGGGCGCAAAGATATAATAAGTCTTGCTCATTTTGCTATCCCCGCATAACAAAAATGGTTATTTTTACACTTTTTATCCTAAATCAATTTCGTTTCCAGAAATCAGGTGTGAAAAGCAGTAGTACGGTGAATAACTCAAGACGTCCCAGAAGCATTAAAAGGGATAATAGCCATTTAGCTGCATCGGGCAGGGCATTCCACGAATAGGCAGGTCCGGTTTCACCCAATCCGGGTCCCATATTACCGATGCTGGAAATAACGCAGCCTATTGACTCTTCAGCTCCGACTCCCATAGTCATCATAAGCAGTGTGCTGATAACTATAATGGTGATATAAATAAAGCAAAAAGCCAGTACGGTGGAGACAATGGAGGAAGATATGACTTGCTTGTTTATTCGTACCGGAAGTATGGCATTGGGGTGTAGGATGTGTTTGAATTCGTTCCGTGATACTTTGGTAAGAATTACCATACGTATGCATTTCAAGCCTCCGGTGGTACTGCCTGCACACGCTCCCATCAGCATGATGATGGTAAGCAGGCCCCATAGGACGGGCGACCATTGCATGTAGTCATCCGTTGCAAAGCCGGTGGACGTATGAAGGGAAATTACCTGGAACAAGGATTTGCGGAAGGATTCTTCCATCCCCATGGGACTGGTATAATAGAGCGCGATGGCTATGACTGCAGTGAAAAATACGACTGAGCTGAAATAGAATTTCAGCTCGGCGTTGCTGATGAATTTCTTGAATTTCCGGTTGACGAACAATAATACTAAAGTGAAGTTGATACCGGAGATAAACATGAAGATGGAGATGACATATTCTATATAAGGAGAATTATAGTAGGCAACGCTGGCCTGCTTGGTAGAGAATCCACCGGTGCCGGTAGTGGCAAATGCATGGCAGATGCTGTCGAACCAGTCCATGCCTCCAAGCATCAGCAGGCAGACAAGTAAAGTGGTTATGCCGGTATAGATGCTCCAAATCCACTTGGCGGTGATACCGATACGCGGATGAACCTTGTCATGTGTGGGGCCGCTTGCTTCGGCTGCGAATACCTGCAGACCACTGACTCCGAAGATAGGAAGCACTGCAATGGTGAACATGATGATTCCCAAGCCGCCAATCCACTGTGTCATGCTGCGCCAGAACAGTATTCCATGAGGAAGTGACTCGATGTCGTCCAAAATAGTGGCACCCGTACTGCTGAAACCGGACATGGTCTCGAAGAATGCATCGGCAATGTCGGGTATGTATCCGCCTATATAGAAAGGCAGCATTCCGAAAAGAGAGAATGCCACCCAGGCAAAGCTGACCAGTACATATCCGTCACGGCGCGTCAGTTGCCGTTCACCTCCTTTACCGAGAGCTGCCAGCAATAAGCCTATCCCTGCTGTGATACCTCCTGCTTTCCAGAAATCGAGCATATCGCTTTCTCTGTAGTAGAAAGACACGCTCGAACAGACCAGAAACATGACTGTTTCCAGCAATAGCAGAATACCGATAATCCGTATGATTGTCTTGAAGTTAATCATTTACCAACGACTCATTCTCTATTAGTTAAAGTATTTTTCGATTTTCTTAATCATCATGTTTAGACAGAATACCACCACATGGTCACCCGGTTGTATCAAGGTATTACCCATAACCACGACGCCTTCCCCCTGACGGATAAGTCCGCCGATGGTGGTTCCTTTCGGGAGGCCGAGGTCTTTTACCGGATGTTTGGTAATCTTTGAGCCGGCCTTAACGGTAAATTCCGCTACATCGGCATTGGCAAAGGTCAGGCATTTCACATTGCTGACGTCCGCATCCAGCATCATCTGATAAATGTGGCTGGCGGCAATCATCTTTTTGTTGATGACAGTGCCGATGTCAAGGCTTTCAGCCATGCCTATGTAGTCTATATTCTCCACTTCTGCTACGGTTTTGCTGACTCCCATGCGTTTGGCGGCAAGGCAGGCTAGAATATTGGTCTCCGAATTGCCGGTCAAGGCAACGAAGGCTTCCGTGTTTTTCAGTCCCTCTTCCACAAGTAAGTCCATATCCCGCCCGTCGCCATTGATAATCATGGTGCGGTCGTCAAGCAACTCGGTCAGACGGTTGCAGCGGTTCAAGTCGTTGTCCACGATTTTCACCTGCATGTAGTCCGGGACGTATTGGGCGGTGCGTACGGCAATTCGGCTTCCACCCATAATCATTACGTTGCGCACATCAGCATAATCTTCCTTGCCAGCTATTTTGCGGATGTAGGGGACGTATTTCCTGATGGTGGTAAAGTATACGATGTCATGTAGCTTGATGGTATCGTCACCGCGGGGAATCAGTGTCTCGCTTCCCCGTTTGATGGCTACCACGTGATAGGGCAGCTCCGGTCCGCCCAGTTTGTGGAGAGGGATGTCCAGTATCTCGGCTTTTTCGCGTATTTTGGTGCCTATCAGTATCAAGGCGCCTCCGCAGAATTCCCACCATTGGCGTACCCAGCTCATGCGGATGGAGGATACGATCTCTTTGGCGGCAAGCATTTCCGGGTAGATGAGTGAATCGACACCCAGCTTCTGGAAAAATTTCCTTGTTTTTGGGCAGCAGGTATTCGTAGTTGTCAATGCGGGCTACGGTCTTCTGTGCTCCCAGATTGTTTGCCAGCATGCATGCGGTCATGTTCCGGCTTTCATCAGGGGTGACGGCTATGAACAAGTCGGCTTCTCTCACTCCCACTTCTTTCAAGCCTTTTATGGATGTAGGGGAGGCCGTAGCCGTCATTAAGTCAAAGTTGGAGTTTAGGGTGCTCAACTTTTCTTCGTTGTCGTCCATCAGAATGATGTCCTGCTTCTCGCGGGACAGCAATTTAGCCAAGTGTGTGCCTACTGCGCCGGCACCTGCAATAATTATTTTCACTTTTAATTAGTTGATAGTTGATAATTAATAGTTGACATATGGGGTAGATACTTAAACGGTCAATTTTCAACTATCAATTATCAATTGATTATAGATTCCTTCTTCGTCCATTCCGCAAAGATGATGCAACTCTTGTATGGTGCCGTGCTCTATGAAGGCATCGGGTACACCGATACGTCTGATATGGGGGATATAGTCATTGTCTGCCATGAACTCCAGTATGGCACTGCCCATTCCTCCTTTTTGACACCGTCTTCTATGGTGACGACATGCTGGAAGTTGAGTCCTACCTCGTGCAGCAAGGCTTCGTCGAGCGGTTTGAGAAAACGCAGGTCGTAATGGGCTATGGAGATCCCTTTGTCTTTCTCTGCGCGCTCTATGGCACGTGCGGCTACGTTGCCTATGGGACCGAGGGTGATGACTGCCAGGTCTTTACCTTCCTTCAGTTTACGCCCTTTACCTACGGGGATTTCTTCCAGCGGACATTTCCAGTCCAGTAATACGCCGCGTCCGCGGGGATAGCGGATGACGAACGGACCTTTGTCTGACAATTGTGCCGTGTACATCAGGCGGCGCAATTCATGTTCGTCCATCGGTGAAGATATGGTCAGGTTGGGAATCGGACGGAAATAGGCCAGGTCGAAAACTCCGTGGTGGGTCGGTCCGTCTTCTCCCACCAGTCCGGCGCGGTCCAGACAAAGTACGACGGGGAGGCGGAGCAGGGCGATGTCATGGATGACATTATCGTATGCCCGCTGCATGAAGGAGGAGTAGATGTTGCAGAAAGGTTGCATTCCTTCTTTGCCATACCGCCCGAGAAAGTGGCTGCATGTCCTTCGGCAATACCCACATCGAAGGCACGGTCGGGCATGGTGTCCATCAGCTTGTTCATAGAGCAGCCAGTGGGCATGGCGGGGGTTACTCCGACGATTCTCGGATTTTCCTTTGCCAGTTCTACCAGTGTTTCCCCAAACACGTCCTGGTAAAGCGGAGGCAGGTTGCTGGTATCTGCCTTGAGGCGTTTTCCGGTTTTCGGATCGAACTTGCCCGGTGCATGCCAGATATCGGGATTCTTCTCGGCAGGTTCGAATCCTTTTCCTTTTACAGTGTGCAGATGCAGTATTTTCGGTCCCTGCATATCTTTGATGTCCCGCAGGACACGGGCTATGTTTTTTCACATCGTGTCCATTGATAGGACCGAAGTAGCGGATGTTCATCCCTTCAAAGATATTCTGCTGCTGGGCGGCCATTGATTTCAGACTGTTGGCAAAGCGAATCAGCGCTTTGCGGCGGTCCTCGTTCAAAAGTCCCATTTTGAATAGCAGTCTGGAAGTTTTGAAGCGCAGCTGGTTATAGCGGTTGCTGGTAGTTAGGTTGAAAAGATACTGCTTCATGCCACCTACACTTCTGTCTATCGACATATCATTGTCGTTGAGAATGATAAGAAGGTTGTTTGGGGTGGACGAAGCGTTGTTCAGTCCTTCAAAAGCTAAGCCGCCGCTCATGCTTCCGTCGCCGATGATGGCCACTACATGGCGGTCCTTCTCGCCTTTTTCGGCAGCGGCAACAGCCATGCCAAGGGCGGCGGAGATTGAATTTGACGCATGTCCGCAGGTGAATGTGTCATAATCGCTTTCCTCTGGTGAGGGAAAAGGACGAACTCCCTTGAATTTACGGTTGGTGGAGAATGCTTCACGGCGTCCGGTCAGTATCTTGTGCCCGTATGCCTGATGGCCTACATCCCAGACTATGCGGTCGTACGGAGTATTGAATACGTAGTGCAAGGCAACGGTCAGCTCTACCGTGCCCAGACTGGCTGCGAAATGTCCGGGGTTACACGAAACCTCCTTTATAATGTCTTGCCTCAATTCTTTACAGACTTCAGGAAGCTCTTCTACGCTGAGTTGGCGTAAATCCTCGGGAAATGTAATGGTGCTAAGCAAGTTATATGTTGTTGGTTCTGTTCTCATTTCTAACTGAAGATTACAAAATGCAAAAATAGCAAAAGAAAACGGATGACGGGAAGTTTAGAAGGTAAAAAAAGCCTCTTTTGTTCACTTCTGTTTTTACTTTCTCTGTATAAATTGCATTTCTTGTTCTGCCTATAATTAAGGAAAAAGATGCCTGATGGTAAATCGTTCCTCCATGGAGAAAATATTGTTCCATCATGGTAGAAAAAATCGTTCCACCATGGTGGAACGAATTTTTTCTCCATATAGGAATGATTTAGTTTTGGCAAGCAAAGATATTAATCCTTTCAAAGATTGACTTGTACTCTCGTATGTGTGCATCTATGATAAGAGATGCTTTAAACTTAACACTTGTTGAAAAATGCAACTTTGCAAACTGTTTATTGCAACTTTTTTTAGGAGCTTGGACTGTTGTTAATATAATATTATCTATATTTGCAAAGTAGAATATGTCCTATTTATCAATATGTTATACGATTATGAATTGTACATGATGGCATTCTTAGTTGTAATATGTGCCGGAATGGGGCGTAACCACGAATTGCTAAATGAATAAACAATGAATGATATGAAGAAAAAGTTTAACTTTGGAATTTTGGCTATTGTGAGCGTAGTGTTTTTTTCCGCTTGCGGTTCTGATAGCGATCTGTTCGACCCGGAAAAGGCGGTGGCTAAGAAAGAGGCACAGTATGCATCGGCTTTCGTGCGGAAGTATGGAAAAATTGCAGTTAATCAGGATTGGGGATTTGGGGTAACACCGACAACGCGTGTTGCTAACACTAATAGCAATCAATGGAGAGATTTTGCGGAAGTACCGGGGAGTGTTACGGCTATAGAAAAAGAAGTGGTTACGAAATGGTTTGAAACACATCAGAATCCACAATCCATTGGTGTGGATTGGACCGACTTTTTTGTTCAACATGTAAGTGGCTCACGCTCTGATATGGATTTTTTGGTTGCGGCATCAGATGATCATATCAATAATTTTAATGCTGCTGAGGGAGCTATAATGCTAATGCAGAATAGTGGGACGTCTTCTTTTGGCTATAGGGCTTCTCTGGATAGTAAAATGCACTATAATTATACTATACAATATATTGAGGGTGCTTATTATGTGGGATTTGACTTTGAAGCTACCGGCCAGAACCCAAATCAACAAGTAGCTGCAGATGGGTATTATAGTGATTGGATTGTAAAGATCTCTCCGGCCGTATATACAAATGCGTACAGAATCATAGCGGAAGACCTTGGAGACAGTGACGATTTTGATTTCAACGATGTCGTGTTTGATGTAGCGACCAATGGAGGAACAACTATCATTACCCTGCAGGCTGCGGGTGGTACTTTGCCTTTGTATATTGAGGTAGGCGGTGATAGTCGTGAAGTTCATGAGATCTTTAGTGTTTCTAGTACTACAATGATAAATACGGGTGCTGGAGCAAACTAAGGCTCCGGTGATGTATAGAGTTAACGGTACTGGTGCCGTAAATATCAAAGTGGAAGGTCAAAATGCTGAAGTATATACACTGAAGAGGAGGTAGGCAAGGCAATCGCTCAGAAAGAATAACGTGTAGAGACAAAGATATGACTGGACTTCTGAGCGTCAGGCTATTAAATAATAAAATATCCAGATTTTGCAAAATTGGGGTGGCTGATCCTACGGTTAATTGGTATTAATGGAATATATAGTATTTAAGGTAGGTGATATAATGGAAGGTTATATTACCTGCCTTTTTTATGTTTCGACCGTTATATATTG
>ENA-OQBL01000247-OQBL01000247.1-human-gut-metagenome-genome-assembly--contig:-NODE-247-length-30979-cov-6.192597_pt1 | contig 30979 bp, 28 predicted proteins | sample MGYA00242747_ERZ504553 | MGnify/ENA primary metagenome ERZ504553 (study PRJEB26092, sample SAMD00036240) | human gut metagenome | host: Homo sapiens | study: EMG produced TPA metagenomics assembly of...
CAAGACCGGGCGCCGTGAGGAAAGCGTTATCTTCTCGATGCAGACCTTTGTTGTAAAGGCTGCGTCCGGCGTGGCGGTTTTTCTGACCGGCATCGGCCTGGATCTGATCGGGCTGGCCGGCAATGCCGAGGAGACAGGCCCCGTTGCTGCCCAGAGCGCTGGCACACTGCTCGGGCTGCGGCTCATGATGACCGTTCTGCCCATGGCCGTCCTTGCGGCGGCGCTTGTACTGTTCCGCCGCAGGTTCACCCTGACGGATGACCGCGCAGCCGAAATCAGCGCTGCGCTTCACAGGGAGGAAACTCAAAATGGCTGAGATGCAGTGGTATGCCGCAACAGACAGCGGCCGGTTTGACGGCACGACAGCCATCACCCCGCGCAGCGGTGCCGTCTGCCTGAGGGCAGAGCTGCCCGCCGGAGTGCTGCAAAATGCGGTTGCTGCGCTTCCGTGGACGATGGCGCGCGAAGAAAAGATCTTCATGAACGGCTACCAAAGCCTGGGACCGCCTGCCCGGAGCTGGGCAAATGGGACCGGCAGCACGGTGTTGAGCGTGTCCCGAAATTTCTTTTGGAGAAATACAGCTTTGACCGTTACGGCGATTATCATTTTGTTCCCTACAGCGGCAAGAGGGGACAGAGCCACGGCTTCTCCTACTGCTATTTCCGGCGCGGAAAGACCTACCGCCTTTTGGCCAGCCTGGACGAGGCACCGGGCTATACGATTTTTTCCTATGACAGCCGCGCCGCACAGCTGCGCATTGAACGCGACTGCGCCGGGGTACAGCATACCGGCGGCAGCTTTCCTGCGTTCTCCCTCTTTTTTGCCGAGGGCACCGAGGACGAGGTATTTGACGCATGGTTTGCGGCGCTGGGCTGCCGCCCCCGCACCACGCGCAGGCTGGCCGGGTATTCCAGCTGGTATAACCGCTACCAGAACATTGACGAGGCCTCGATCCAGGAAGACCTCAACGGCTGCAAAACGCTTTTCCGCGCAGGGGATCTCTTTCAGATCGACGATGGATGGGAGCGCAAGGTAGGAGACTGGCTGGAGCCTGACCCTGCCAAATTCCCCAACGGGCTGCGTCCGCTGGCAGATGCAGCGCATGAAAGCGGCTTTCTGGCAGGACTGTGGCTGGCACCGTTCGTCTGCGAAAAGGAATCTCTGCTCTGCAAAGATCACCCGGACTGGCTGCTGCAGGTTGACGGCCAGCCCTGGTGCTGCGGCTGCAACTGGAGCAGCTTTTATGCGTTGGACATCGACCACCCGGAGGTACAGACCTACCTCAAGCAGGTCTTTGACCGCGTCCTGCAGGATTGGGGCTTTGACCTTGTTAAGCTGGACTTTCTCTACGGCGCAGCACCGTTCGGCAACGCCCGGGAATCCCGCGCAGGACGGATGCAGCGCGCCATGGCACTGCTGCGCTCATGGTGCGGCGACAAGCTGATCCTCGGCTGCGGTGTGCCGGTCATGCCTGCCTTTGGCATCGTTGACTACTGCCGCATTGGGTGTGATGTAGGGCTGGACTGGGACGATGTGTGGTATATGCGGCTTTTCCACCGCGAGCGGGTCTCCACAAAGCAGTCCATCGGCAACACGATTTTCCGCCGCCAGCTCAACGGGCGTGCTTACGGCAGCGACCCCGATGTATTCTTCCTGCGCGAGGAAAACTGCAAGCTGACCCTACAGCAAAAGCAGACCCTGGCCCGGGTCAATGCGCTGTTCAGCGGCATCCTGCTCACCTCCGATATGCCCAGTCGCTATACGGATGAGATGCGCCGCCAATACAACGCCCTGCGGGAATTGACCGACCACGCCGAAAATTGCACCGTGGATGCAGACGACGGTCTGACCGTACACTACACCCTGCACGGACAGCAGCAAGCGTTCAAAGTTTTCTGAGCGTTCAGCCTTCTGCAAATTACCACAATTTTTTCGCGGCGGATGATGGAATTGCAAACACATAAACGCCTCCCTACCCCCTATTGACATTTGGGTGTCAGACTGTTATTATAAGACCGAAATATCGTAGAATTGTTGCCGGTGTGCCGTTTTGGCTGCAGGCAGCAATTTTACAGTCCAATGGTTAGTGTTAACTAACTTGCATAAACAAGCAACAATTAGCATACGTAAACCAAAAATGCCGGGGATTCCGGCTATGAAGCCATGACAATAGGAGGAGGGTAACCTTGACGGAAACTTTTTGGGGGAATTCTGATCCCCTTTTTGGGTACATCGCTGGGCGCAGCATGCGTATTTTTTCATGCGGCGCGCTCTGGGTGATCTGGTGCAGCGCTCACTTGCAGGCTTTGCCGCCGGTGTGATGGTGGCGGCATCGGTCTGGAGCCTGCTGATCCCGGCAATCGAACAGTCTGAGAAGTTGGGGCGGTTCGCCTTTTTTTCCGGCGTTTGCCGGATTTTGGTTCGGCGTGCTGTTTTTGCTTGCCCTGGATCATCTGATTCCCCACCTGCATGTCGGCAGTGAGGAGGCTGAGGGGGCCAAAAAGCAGGCTGGGCCGCACTACGATGATGGTGCTGGCAGTGACCCTGCACAACATCCCGGAGGGCATGGCAGTCGGTGTGATGTACGCCGGCTTTCTCGCAGGCAGCGCGCAGATCACCGCAGCGAGCGCGCTGGCCCTGTCCCTCGGCATAGCCATCCAGAATTTCCCGGAGGGCGCCATCATCTCGATGCCCCTGCGCGCCGAAGGGGAGAGCAAGGGCAGGGCTTTTGCAGGCGGTATGCTTTCGGGCGTGGTTGAGCCAATCGGCGCAGTGGTGACGATTTTGGCCGCGCAGCTTGTGATACCGGCATTGCCTTATTTTTTGAGCTTTGCTGCGGGCGCGATGCTCTATGTCGTGGTGGAAGAGCTGATTCCCGAAATGTCACAGGGACGGCACTCTAACCTTGGCACAGTATTCTTTGCTGTCGGCTTCAGTGTGATGATGGTGCTGGATGTGGCACTGGGGTAACAGGAGCCTTACAACGCAGAAAATGCAAACAGCTTCACCCGGCCCGACACAAAGTCAGTCAGAAAAGGTCCAGCATGGTATCCAGATACAACTCCTCGCGGACAGCCAGCTGATATTCCGGCTTGGTCAGGTAGTGAAGCAAAAGTTCAAGGATCAGCGCACTGCCAAGGCCGCGCCCCTCGATCTTGAATTGGGTGAAGCCCCTCGGCAGGTAGGTATCCCGGATGGCCTTGATGCCGATAAAGCCGGGGTTCGCCATCGCTCGGGAGAAGCGATACCCGTCCGCTGCGCCGGGGGCGCTGCAGTGATGCTCCGGGCCGGGCAGACCCAGACTTTTTGCGGCTGACGGCCTCATAGCAGGCTCTGCGTTCCGTGCATCCGAACCAGCAGCACTCATTGCAGAGGAACTCCACCTTGTCCTTCTGGGACTGGGGCAGCGCTGCAAGTTGGTCAAATGCTCGGTTCAGCCGGAAATCCGGCACGACATAGCGAAACTCGGGCCGTGCCAGCTCCCGCTGCAAATCGTTGAAGTCTGTCAGCACTTTTTGTGGTCGAGGATACAAGATACAGCGATGGATAGTTCTTTTTTCAGGTACTGCGTCAGCAGCTCAGCATGAACGATGGCGCCGTTTTGCGGGTCATTTTGTTCCTGAAACAGTCGGCAGAGCGCATTGCAGTCCGGGTCTGTGAGATGCTCCGGGCGCAGTAATGAATTGCTGAGTGTCAGCCGCGCCGAGATGCCGTATTCACTCGTCAACGCCAGCACCTCGCGTGGGGTGCGGTCACTGTACTCGACCCGTCCGCCCGCCCATAAGCAGTCAGACGGTGCGCCGTAGATCGAGCCGATGGCGCACCAGTCGTAAAAAATACTCCCGATGCGCACGATAAAGCGGCAAAAACGCCGCATACAGGTCATAAAATTCAAACAGACCGGGCAGATGAAACAGGGCTGTGCCCTGGTGAGGTGTTTCCATAGCGGGGACCTTTCCTGGCCGCACAGGCGGCCCGATGGTATATATTTATTATACCAGCAATCCTGCCGGAATGCAAAGCGAAGCGCCACTTCGCCAAAACAACCGATGCAGCGCTTTTTATCGGTTTATAGGTAATGGCCTTCGGCCTTTTGTGCCAAATTCCGAAGGCCGTTGACGCAGCATAAACAGGTGTGGTACTGTATCCTCAATCGGCATTGGCCGAATGGAAGAAAAGAAAGATGCTTAATCATCATCTGACGAACGGCAAAGCAGTTTGACAATCTTCGGTAAAAAAGCGTGATGAACAACGATTTTGCAGGAATCGCCAAAAAGGCCTTGCACTTTTGTACAGTCTGCTATAATAACAGCATCACAGAACACGAACGGGACAAAGGGGTCGCGTACTTGTAAAAGTACAGCGGCCCCTTTCCGTTACGTACAAAGGCGTGCAGCACATCACCGTGCTGTGCGCCTTTTGCTTTGTATGAATATCAGAAAGAGGGGTCACACAATGAAAAAGCGTAATCGAGTTCTGGCACTTACCGTAGCAGCTGCAATGTCCGCCAGTCTGCTGGCAGGCTGCGGCTCAAGCGCACAGCAGGGCGGGGCCGCATCAAGTGAAGCTGCTTCCACCGACACCGCCGCATCTGTGTCGGACGGCGGTGAGGATAACATCATTCGCGTCGGCGTTGTCTGTTCCATGATCGGCGGATCCGCTATCTATGGCGAGGGCGCGCAGAACGCCGTCGACATGGCAGTCGAGGAGATCAACGCGGGTGATTCCGGCTACAAAATTGAAATCGTCAACGGCAGCAAGGTCGCAGACGATGCTAAGGACGCCAAGCAGGCCATGAACGCCTACAACAAGGTCATGGCCGACTCGCCGGAGGCCATTGTGGGCAGCTTCCTCTCGTCGGTCACACTGCCCATGGCAGAACAGGTCTCCAAGGACGGCATGCTGCTGCTGGCAACAGGTGCGGCAAACGCCGATGTGACTGTAAAAGGCGATACGATTTTCCGCAACTGCTTCATTGACCCGTATCAGGGCAAGATGGCGGCACTGTTCGCAAAAGACAAGGGCTTTGCCAAGGTGGCCGTCATCTACGCAAAAGATAATGACTACTCCAACGGTCTGAAGGACGCCTTTGTTGAAAACTGCGAGGCTAAAAAACACACTGCTGAAATACTAAGGGGGATGTTGCAATGCCGTCCATTGATTTAAACTGCGACCTGGGCGAGAGCTTCGGCGCGTACACCATCGGCATGGATGCCGAAATTTTGCCCTATGTGACCAGCGCGAACATCGCCTGCGGGTTCCACGCGGGCGACCCGTCCGTAATGCAAAAGAGCGTTCTGCTGTGCAAAAATGTACGGCGTGCAGGTGGGTGCACACCCGGGACTGCCGGATTTGCAGGGCTTTGGCCGCCGCAGAATGGCAATTTCCCCCGCCGAAGCCGAGGCCGACGTGATGTACCAGATCGGTGCGCTGAAGGCATTTTGCGACGCGGCGGGCGTACCGCTGCACCACGTCAAACCCCACGGCGCGCTGTACAACATGGCCGCCAAGGATCCGGTGCTGGCGGCGGCCATCTGCCGCGCTGTGCAGGCTGCAGCTCCCGGTGCTGTGCTGCTGGCGCTCTCCGGCAGCGAGATGGTCAAGGCCGCAAACGCCATCGGACTGCCCGTTGCCAGCGAGGTATTTGCAGACCGCGGCTACCAGGCCGATGGCAGCCTTGTGCCACGCGGCGCTCCCGGCGCAATGATCGAGGACGAGGATACCGCCATTGCGCGGGTCTTGCAGATGGCGGCGCAGGGTACCGTACAGGCCGACGACGGCAGCACCGTAACCCTGCAGGCCGATTCCGTCTGCGTCCACGGCGACAGCCCCAAAGCCCTCGCCTTCGTGCAAAAAATCTCCGCCGCCCTCCTTGCCGCAGGGACAGCAGTTACAGCATTTTGATCGTCGGCAGAAAGCAAGATGGGGAATGAACCTATCAGAAGAAGGTAAAGCAGCGCTAAGCGGCAGGATCTGTCCTGCGCCCCCACCGGGGCGCAGGAATTTTTTGTCAATAAAAATGCCGTTGTATCGTGTGATACAACGGTTGAATAATTTGAATGCAGCCTTGATGTGCTTAGGCAGCGGATTCTTCACGGAGGACGAGCCGACACCATAGCAAGAAGGATGTTTTCATTCCGGCAGACGTCCGTACAGTTCCATTTCACTGTGCAGCTTTTTGGCCAACCTTGTGTTAAAGACACCGGGTTCGGCACGCCAGCACCAGTTGCCGCCCAGAGTGGACGGCGTGTTCATGCGGGATTCATGCCCAAGGCCCAGCAGATCCTGTGCCTGCACGACAGCCAGATCGGCAGCACTGGACCAGATGCCGCGCATCATGCCCCAGTGATAGCCCTCTTCTTCGTCAGATTCAGGTAGCGCACGGCGCGCGCCACGTCCTCAGGGGCGGCAGTTTCCATCCAGCCGTTCACAGGCTCGTTGTCGTGGGTGCCTACATAGGCAATGCAGTTCTTGGGGTAGCTGTGGGGGCGGTAATCGCCGCCGTCACGGCTGTCAAAGGCAAACTCCAGCACTTTCATGCCGGGATAGCCGCATTGCTTCAGCAGGGCAGTGACATCTTCCGTCAGGAATCCCAAATCCTCGGCGATGATGCGCGGGCTGCCCAGCATTTTTCTTTATGGCAGCAAACAGCGCATAGCCGGGACCTTCGCGCCAGCGGCCGTTCCGGGCGGTTGCTTCCCCGTAGGGGATAGCATAATAGCCCGCAAATCCGCGGAAGTGGTCAATGCGAACCACATCATAGATGCTGCACATGTGTTTGATGCGCCGCCCCCACCATGCGTATCCGGTCTTGGCCATGGAGTCCCAGTCGAACAGCGGGTTGCCCCACAGCTGGCCTGTGGCGGAGAAGCCGTCCGGCGGGCAGCCTGCCACCTCTGTGGGCAGCAGGTTCTCGTCGAGCTGGAACTCCTGCGGGCAGCTCCACACATCGACGCTGTCCAGCGCCACATAGATGGGAAGGTCGCCGATGATGCAGATTTCCTGCCGGTTGGCGTAGTGCTTCAGCGCCTGCCACTGACTGTAGAACATAAACTGTACAGCCTGCCAGAACGCCACATCGTCGGCGTACTGCTGCCGGGCTGCTTCCAGGGCAGCGGGCTCACGGCGCCGCAGCGGTTCTTCCCATTCCAACCAGCAGGCTCCGTTGTGGGCGTCCTTCAGCGCCATGAACAGCGCGTAGTCGGGCAGCCAGAAGTCGTTTTCCTTCACAAAGCGGCGGTAGTCGGCACCGGGCTTTGCCAGCAGACGTTTGGCTGCACAGCGCAGCACTGCGTAGCGCTTTTCGTACATGACGCCATAGTTGATGCAGTCGGGGGTGCATTCCCAGTCGATGGACGCATATTCCTCCGGCAGCAGCAGTCCCTGCTTTGCCAGATCGTCCAGATCGATAAAATACGGGTTGCCCGCAAAGGTCGAGAACGACTGATAGGGACTGTCGCCGTAGCTTGTGGGGCAGACGGGCAGAATCTGCCAGTATGCCTGCCCGGCCTTGACCAAAAAGTCCACAAAGCTGCGCGCGGCTGCACCCATGGTACCAATGCCGTAAGGCGAGGGCAGACTTGAAATGGGCATCAGAATGCCACTTGCTCTCATCAGAGAACCCCTCTTTCTTTTGATAGTAAGCAGCCGGGATGTCTTTCCTTCACAGTTCGCGCACGCTTTCTCCTTCGGTCAGATCGAAGGAGACGATCTCGTGCACGGCATTGCCGGGTTTTTGGATGTTGTGGAGCAGGATCCGCGCCGAACGCCGCGCCAATTGCTCCATATTCTGCCGGATGGTCGTCAGCCGGGGCACACTGTACTGTCCCAGCGCGATGCCGTCAAAACCTGTGACGGAAATATCCTGCGGCACACACAGCCCGTGATCCCGCAGCGCACGAATTGCGCCGAGCGCCATCAGGTCGGACATGGCAAACACTGCCGTAATGTCGGGGCTGTGCTGTAAGAGATACTCCATTGCCTCATACCCGCTGGAAAGCGAGAACCGCGCATACGCATACTGCTTTTCCATGTCAAACGGCAGACCAAGGCGCAGCATAGCACCCTGACAGCCGGCCAGACGGGCGAGACTTGGACGGGAAAGATTGGGCTTGCCGCCGATGATTCCGATGCGGCGGTGCCCCTTTTTGTACAGATATTCGATCATCGTGTCCGATGCAGCCATATCGTCTACGGACACACTGGACAAATTGCGGATGCGCAGGGATGCCGCGCTGTTCGTCAGCAGCAGGCATGGGATACCCAGTGCCTCCAACTCCGGCGTGAAGTATTCCGGATTTGAGCCGAGAAACAATATACCATGGGGTTTGCGCTCTGTGCAGATGCGTCGGGCCTGCGCAACCTCGTTGGCTTCCTCGTCAATATAGTAGACCGTCGCAACGTAGCCGCTTTCCTCAATGATCTGCTGCAGCGGTTCCAAAATGCCGGCAAACAGCATATTCTGGGTGCCTTTCACAATCAGTGCGATCCCATCGTTGGTCTGCTGCTTCAGATGCTTGGCGTTGGCGTTCGGTTCATAATTGTGGCGGTTTACGATTTCCAATATTTTTTGACGGGTTTCTGCACTGACGCCGGGGGCGTTATTTAAGGCTCGTGAGACGGTCCCGACCGCATAGCCGGACTCCCGCGCGATGTCTTTGATGGTCATTTGCCAATCCTCTTTCTTGAAGAAGTGTCAAATTTACCCCTTGACAGCACCGGCGACCACGCCATCGATAATATATTTCTGGCAGATCAGGTACAGCACGATAACAGGCAGCACCGTAATCATGATGCAGGCCATCATGGGTGCCATCTCCACCTTGCCGTAGCTGCCGCGGAAATACTGGATCGCCATAGGAATCGTGCGGAAGGTCTTGATGTCCAGCACCAGCGTGGGCAGCAGATAGTCGTTCCAGACCCACATGGTTTCCAAAATGGCGGTAGAGATCATCGTCGGCTTCAAAATCGGGCAGACGACCTTGAAGAAAATCTGGATTGGATTGCAGCCGTCGATCATAGCGGCTTCTTCAATAGCAATCGGCATGGATTTTACAAAGCCGGTGAACATGAACACCGCAAGTCCCGCGCCGAAGCCCAGATAGATGATGCAGATGTTGTAGGGGTTATTCAGCTTTAAGGTATCAGCGGTTTTTGCCAGTGTGAACATGACCATCTGGAAGGGGACAATCATGCTGAATACGCACAGATAGTACATACCTTTGGACAAGGTGTTCTGCACACGGGTGATATACCATGCGCACATGGAGCAGCACACCAAAATCAGTGCCACAGACGAAACCGTGATCACTAAACTATACCAGAAAGAGGACAAAAAGTCCATTTCCTGAATGCCATAAATGTAGTTTTTCAGGCCGACGAAGGTCTCGGCGTTCGGCAGCTCAAAGGCGTGGCTCGTCGTGATGGCGCGCTCGGTCTTGAGGGAGTTCATCAAAATCATGAACACCGGGTACAGCCAGGCGATGCACAGGATCGTGAACAGAACGGACAGTACCGCGTTGATGCGGCGGTCTTTTTTAGTAGCACCCATTATGCCTGCACCTCCTTAGAGCGGGTAAAATGCAGCTGGAGCAACGAAATAACGACCACAAACAGGAAGAAAACGACGGCCTTGGCCTGACCGATGCCCTTCCACTGGGGTCCAGAGCGTGCGTAGAACGTGTCGTAGATGTTGTAGGCCAGCATCATGGACTGCTTTGCAGGCTCACCGGCTGTCAGCGAGAGGTTCTGGTCGAACAGCTTGAAGGAGTTCGTCAGCGTCAGGAAGGTGCAGATCGTCACGCTGGGCATGACCATCGGGATTTTGATTTTGAACAAAATTTGGCTGCTTGTTGCACCGTCAATGCGTGCGGCCTCCACCAGATCCACCGGCACATTCTGCAAACCGGCAATATAGATGATCATCATGTAGCCGATCTGCTGCCAGCACATCAGGATGATCAAACCCCAGAAACCGTAGGTGGCATTCAGCGCCAGCAGCGACTTACCCCAGGAGGACAGCAGACCGTTGAGCAGGATCTGCCAGATATAGCCCAGCACGATGCCGCCGATCAGGTTCGGCAGGAAGAAGATGGTGCGGAAAGCGTTGGTGCCGTGCATACCGCGGGTGAGAAGCAGCGCGATGGCGAAGGCCAGCACGTTGATCAGCAGGGTGGACACGACGGTGAACGCCGCTGTGAACCAGAACGCATGGGTGAAGGTGTTATCCGACCAAATCATTGCGTAGTTGCTTAAGCCCACAAACTGCACATTTTTGACGGTGGTGAACTTGCAGAACGACAGCCCTGCACCCCAGATAAACGGCCAGACAAAGCCAATAATAAAGGCGATGAGGGTCGGCAGTACGAAAACAGGCCAATAACGTCGAATGGCTTTTTCCATAAGTATGCTCCCTTTGTTGTAATTTTTGTTTTCTGCAAAAGAAGCGGGGCGGGCGAAACCGCCCGCCCCGCTAACCGGTAATACTAGGTAAGGAGAAAAAGCTTTCAGTGTAGAGAAAACAATCTTATGTTATGCAGCAGCGTTCAGAGCGGCCTCAGATGCCCAGCCATCGACGAAAGCGGTGACGACATCATCCCAGCTGCCGGTACCGGCGGCGTAAGCGGTCAGAGCAGAACCAACACCGTTCTTCCAGTTCTCGGAAGGCATGGTGGAGAAGTTCCAAGCCACAGGGGTCTTGCCGGCGGCGGTCATTTCCTTATCGGCCTTGACGAAGACGTTGGGGGACTCGACAGCATTCTTGAAGGGGATAACGAAGCCCATGTCGTTAGCCATGGCCTTGGTGCCCTCGTCAGAGGAAACGCACCAGTACATGAAGTCGAGCGTTGCGTTGATGTCGTCCTCGCTGGCTTCCTTGTTGACGCACCAGTAGTTCTCAGTGCCGGTGCACAGGCCCTGGTTGGCTTCATCGCCGACGCCAATGTAGATGGGCAGCATGGTCAGATCGTCATCGGTGAAGGGCTTGCCGTCGCCGACGAGGTTGGTGTACTCCCAAGAACCATTCTGGAAGAAGACAGCCTCATCGTTCAGGAACTCGTTGCGGCTGTCGTCGCCGGTCTTGCCAGCCAGTTCAGTAGGATCGCAGGTGGAGTTGTTGATGTACAGGTCGAAGATATTCTTGTAGTTGTCGAGATAGGTGCCCTTGATGGCGTCGGTGTTGTCGATGCCGTCCTCCTGATACTCGAAGTAGATGGGCAGGTTGGCCAGATGGGTCTTGTAGCGCCAGTCAGAGGAGCCGTCCATACCGGCGGAGGTGAAGGCAGAGAAGCCCAGCTCGTCCTTGCGGGCGGTGATGTCCTCGGCCACCTTCTTCAGGTCGTCGAAGCTCTTGATGTCGTCAACGCTGTAGCCGGCCTTTTCCAGCAGGGTCTTATTGGTGATCAGGCCGTAGCTTTCGATAACGTAGCCGATGCCCAGCATCTGGTCGCCGTCTTTCAGGGCGTAGGTGTCACTGGTCAAATCGCCTGCGATCTTGGTCCCGCTCAGGTCGTAGCAATAGTCCTTCCAGTTGGCCAGACCGACAGGGCCGTTGACCTGGAACAGGGTGGGCGCATCGCTCTTGGCCATCTCGCTCATCAGGGTGGTCTCATACTGGCCGGAGGCGGCGGTCACGACGGTGACGGGAACACCAGTCTCCTCGGTGTACTTCTTGGCCAGATTCTGCCAGGCTTCGTCCTGCTCGGGCTTGAAGTTCAGGTAGTAGACCTTGCCGGCTGCATCAGTGGTTGCCTCGGTAGAAGCGGCAGTGGATTCAGCCTTGGATTCGGTGCTGGTACTGGTAGAGGAAGCAGCCGTAGAGGAGCTGCCGCCGCAGCCTGCCAGCAGACCCGCAGCCATAGCAGCTGCCAGAGTCATCGAGAGTGTCTTTTTTGCGTTCATGTTTTTTCCTCCTTCTTAAGAAAAACAATGATTTGCAAGGGTGTTGATTTGTTTCGTCGGAAACGTTTCCGTTTCGGATTGATCTTATAATACACCTTTCCGGCGCAATAATCAATCGTTTTTTGCGATTTACTGCAAAATCGGCCTGATGCACAAATTTGCACCCCCTGTTTTTGTGGAAAAGTTCCAAAAATAGTGACAAATTTAGCGGAAACGATTCCGTAGCCGCGCGACAATCTTTGAGAATTGCAGGAAAACCCCTCTATAAATTATTTTTCACCAAAATATTGACACAGCAATTATGTCGTGTTATACTTTCATCGATTTTGAAAGACGAATCGAGTTTGTAAGAGTTTTTCAAAGCAATTTACCTACGGACCGCCCATCGGGGGCTAAGGCCATACGGACAGCCGGGTCCACTGCCGATCGGCAACTTTGGTTGCCTTATTGATTGAGTTAAAAGCTCAAATTTTATAAGTTGGTTCCTTTACAACCATGAAATTGCACGTTTTGGTGTGCAGACTTGTGAAACGGTCAATAAAGAGTAGTAAAAGTGTAATTGCTATATAGACTCTGACACGCTCAGCCTTTTTGAATCATGCAGGACGCTCTCCCGGTGTGGTACCGGGGGTATTCGACCTGTGCAAAAATACGCTGGATTCAAACGCAAGTCTGCACGTATGTGCACGGCTTGCGTTTTTTATTTTGCAAGGGGACCGCGAACGGAGGTAAAAATGAACGGAGAAACAAAGCGCACCCGGCTGGACCAGCGCCGCGCACCCATCCATGAAGCGCTGGAAAACTTCCGCCGTATGCGCGTCGTGCCCTTTGACGTGCCGGGCCACAAGCGCGGGCGCGGCAACCCGGAGCTGACCGCGTTTCTGGGCCAGCAGTGCGTCGGCGTGGACGTCAACAGCATGAAGCCGCTGGACAATCTCTGCCACCCGGTTTCGGTCATCCGCGAGGCCGAGGAGCTGGCCGCCGATGCGTTCGGCGCGGCACACGCCTTTTTAATGGTGGGCGGCACGACCAGCTCGGTACAAAGCATGGTGCTGACCGCCTGCAAGCGCGGGGATGAGATCATTCTGCCGCGCAACGTGCACCGCAGCGTGCTGAACGCGCTGGTGCTCTGCGGTGCGGTGCCGGTCTACGTCAACCCGGAGGTGGACAACCGCCTCGGAATCAGTCTGGGCATGAAGCGGGAGCAGGTGGCCAAGGCCATTGCCGAGCACCCCAACGCCGTGGCCGTGCTGGTGAACAACCCCACCTACTACGGCATTTGCAGCGACCTGCGCGCCATTGTGCGGATGGCCCACGACGCCGGGATGCTCTGCCTGGCCGACGAAGCCCACGGCACACACTTCTATTTTGGCGGCGGGCTGCCCGTCTCTGCCATGGCGGCGGGCGCAGATATGGCCTCCGTCTCGATGCACAAGAGCGGCGGTAGCCTGACCCAGTCCAGTCTGCTGCTGACCGGCCCCCATGTCCACGCGGGCTATGTGCGGCAGATAATCAACCTGACCCAGACGACGTCCGGCAGTTACCTGCTGATGTCGAGCCTTGATATTTCCCGCCGCAATCTCGCATTGCGCGGGCGGCAGGTGTTCCATCAGGTGGCCGATATGGCCGAGTACGCCCGCGAGGAGATCAACGCCGTGGGCGGGTACTATGCCTTCGGCAAGGAGCTTTGCAACGGAAACTCCGTTTTTGACTTTGATACGACAAAACTCAGCGTCCACACGCTGGACATCGGTCTTGCGGGCATTGAGGTCTATGACATCCTGCGCGACGAGTACGACATTCAGATCGAGTTTGGTGACATCGGCAATATACTGGCTTATCTCTCCATCGGTGACCGCCCGCAGGAGGTCGAGCGCCTTGTCAGCGCACTGGCCGAAATCAAACGCCGCTACCACACCGACGGTGCGGGCCTGTTGAGCCAAGAGTACATTGACCCCGAGGTCGCCGCCAGCCCGCAGGAAGCGTTCTACGCCCCCAAGAAGAGCCTGCCCCTGCGCGAGACCGAGGGCAAGGTGTGCAGCGAGTTCGTCATGTGCTACCCACCGGGCATCCCGATTCTGGCCCCGGGCGAGCGCATCACCGCTGAAATTTTAGACTATATCGAGTACGCCAAGGCCAAGGGCTGCAGCATGACCGGACCGGAAGATCCCGACATTCTGCGCCTGAACGTGCTGGCCTGACAGGGAGGTTTTACAATGGAAATGTGGTTTTCGGAGTTTCACACCCCCGATGTCAAGCACAGCATCCGGGTCAACCGCCAGCTTTACTCCAAGCAGAGCGACTATCAGCGCATCGACATTTTTGAAACACCGGAGTTTGGCCGTGTGCTGACGCTGGACGGCAACGTCATGCTGACCGAGCGCGACGAGTTCATCTACGACGAGATGATCACCCACGTGCCGATGTCGGTACACAAAAACGCCAAGGATATTCTCGTCATCGGTGCGGGCGACGGCGGCGTTGTGCGGGAGCTGACCCGCTATGACCGCGTGGAAAGCATTGACCTTGTGGAGATGGACCCGCAGGTCATCGAGGCCTGCCGCGCCTACCTGCCCGGCAACGCCTGCCGCATGGATGACCGCCGCGTACATATTTATTACGAAAATGCGCTGAAATTCATCCGTAAGTGTGAGGATGAGTACGACCTTATCATCGTGGATTCCTCCGACCCGTTCGGCCCGTCGGAGGGGCTGTTCACCCGCGAATTTTACGGCAGCTGCTTTAACGCCCTGCGCGCGGACGGCATCATGGTCAACCAGCAGGGCAGCCCGTTCTATGCCGAGGATGCCACCGCCATGCAGCGCAGCCACCAGCGCATTGCCAGCACCTTTCCCATCAGCAAGGTGTATCAGGCGCACATCCCGACCTTTGCGGCGGGATACTGGCTGTTCGGCTTTGCCAGCAAAAAATATCATCCCATCAACGATATGGACGCCGATGCGTGGAACGCACTGAACATGCGCACCCGCTATTACACCTCCCGGCTGCACGTCGGGGCGTTTTATCTGCCCGCTTTCCTTGAGGAAATGCTGCGGGAAGTGGAGGAACACTGATGCTGCATCGCAATGTTGAAAATTTCATCGGCTGCGACAGCAGCTACCGCACGGCCAGTATCGTTTTGTACGGTGCGCCGTTTGATTCCACCACAAGCTACCGCCCCGGTGCGCGCTTTGGCCCCGCGGCCATGCGCCACGAAAGCTACGGTCTGGAAACTTACAGTCCCTATCAGGACAAGGACCTGACCGATGGGAATGTGTTTGACAGCGGCGACCTGGAGCTGTGCTTTGGTTCCAGCGAGAGTGCCCTTGTGGACATCGAGTCCCGCGCAGCGGAAATTCTGCGCGACGGAAAGCTGCCGCTGCTGCTGGGCGGCGAGCACCTTGTCACGTTGGGCGCGGTGCGCGCGGCGATGCGCAAATATCCCGATTTGCATATCGTACATTTTGACGCCCACGCCGATCTGCGGGACGATTACCTCGGCGCGCAGCTGAGCCACGCCTGCGTGCTGCGCCGCTGCCATGATTTGGTCGGCGACGGGCGCATCCACCAGTTCTGTATCCGCAGCGGTGACCGGGAGGAATTTCAGTTCGCCGCGCGGCACACCGATATGCACAAGTTCGACTTTACCGGCCTGACCGAGCTAACCGGCTGGCTGTGCCAGACCGATGTGCCTGTCTATCTGACCATTGATTTGGACTGTCTCGACCCGTCGGCCTTCCCCGGCACGGGCACGCCCGAGGCGGGCGGCGTCAGCTTTTTGCAGCTGCTTGGGGCCATCCGCACCGTGACGAAAGCGAACATCATTGGCGCGGACGTGAACGAGCTGGCCCCCATGCTCGACCAGAGCGGCGTTTCCACGGCCACGGCCTGCAAGGTGCTGCGGGAATTGCTGCTGGCACTGGAAAAGTAAGCAGCCATCCCTGTAGGAAGCGGCGTCCTCGACGCCCCGCGGAGGGGTCAAGCCCCCTCCCTACATTCTCAACCTTATCGGGGGAGAGGATGTAGGGGCGGATTCCATATCCGCCCGGGAAAGCTGCCGCTGCCACAAACAGGCACGGGCGAACAATGTTCGCCCCTACAAAACATCCATACACATCATACAATAAAAAATACAAAGGAGTTCCATCATGAGCAAAGTTCTTGTTATCGGCTGCGGCGGCGTGGCAAGCGTCGCCATCTCCAAGTGCTGCCAGGTCAGCGACGTCTTTACCGAGCTGTGCATCGCCAGCCGCACCAAATCCAAGTGCGACGCGCTGGCCGCCAAGCTGGCCCCCACCACCCGGACCAAAATCACCACCGCGCAGGTCGATGCCGACGACGTCCAGCAGCTGTGCGACCTCATCAACAGCTACAAGCCCGACCTCGTCATGAATATCGCCCTGCCGTATCAGGATCTGACCATCATGGACGCCTGCCTGGCCTGCGGCGTAAACTATATGGACACTGCCAACTACGAGCCGGAAAACACCGACGACCCCGCGTGGCGTGCCATCTACGAGAAGCGCTGCAAGGAGGCCGGCTTCTCCGCTTACTTTGACTACAGCTGGCAGTGGGCGTACAAGAAAAAGTTTGAGGACGCCGGCCTGACTGCGTTGCTGGGCTGCGGCTTTGACCCGGGCGTGACCCAGGCCTACTGCGCCTACGCCGCCAAGCATGAGTTCGACACCATCGACACCATCGACATCCTCGACTGCAACGGCGGCGATCACGGCTATGCGTTCGCCACCAACTTCAACCCCGAGATCAACCTGCGCGAGGTATCCGCCCCCGGCAGCTATATGGAGAACGGCAAGTGGGTCGAGATTTCGCCCATGAGCATCAAGCGCGAGTACAACTTTGACCAGGTCGGTCAGAAGGATATGTACCTGCTGCATCATGAGGAAATTGAGTCTCTTGGCAAGAACCTGCCCGATGTCAAACGCATCCGCTTCTTCATGACCTTCGGACAGAGCTATCTTGACCACATGCGCTGCCTGGAGGATGTGGGCATGCTCTCCACCACGCCCATCAATTACAACGGTCAGGAGATCGTGCCCATCCAGTTCCTGAAAGCGCTGCTGCCCGACCCCGCCAGCCTCGGTCCCCGCACCAAGGGCAAGACGAACATCGGCTGCATCTTCACCGGCAAAAAGGACGGCAAGGACAAGACCTACTACATTTATAATGTGTGCGACCATCAGGAGTGCTACCGCGAGGTCGGCAGTCAGGCCATCAGCTACACCACCGGTGTGCCCGCGATGTGCGGTGCGCTGATGATGCTGACCGGCGAGTGGACCAAGCCCGGCGTCTACACGGTGGAGGAGTTCAACCCCGACCCGTTCCTCGACGCGCTGGACAAGTACGGCCTGCCCCGCAGCGAGAACCATGACCCGGTTCTCGTGGACTGATGGCGCAGCGTGACGCACGGCCGCCGTTTGCGGCCATCGACGGCGCAGCGCCGCCGGAATTTTCCGCCCTGCCCACGCCCTGCTACCTGCTGGATGAAGCTGCCCTGACCCGCAACGCGGAGATTCTGGGCGGGCTGGCCCGTCGTACCGGGTGCAAGGTGCTGCTGGCGCAAAAGGCGTTCAGCAACTACGATTTGTACCCGCTGCTGGCGCCGCACCTCGCGGGCACCGAGGCCAGCGGCCTGTTTGAGGCGCGGCTCGGCGCGGAGGAAATGCCCGGCAAAGAAGTGCACGTTTTCTGCGCGGCCTACCGCGCAGATGAAATGGACGAGCTGCTGCGGTACGCTGACCATATCGTCTTCAACTCGCCCGCGCAGCTGGCAAAATTTGGCCCCGCGGCCAAGGCGGCGGGCAAAAGTGTGGGACTGCGCATCAATCCCGAGTGCTCGACCCAGGACGGCCACGCGATTTACGACCCCTGCGCCCCCGGCAGCCGTTTGGGCACGACCCGCGCCCAGTGGGACGCGGCAGCGGCAGAAAATTCTGCCCTGCCCGGGCTGTTGGACGGCCTGCACTTTCACACTTTATGTGAGCAGGACGCCGATGCGCTGGCCGTGACGCTGGACGCAGTGGCAGAGAAATTCGGCGATTTGCTGCCAAAAATGAAGTGGCTGAACTTCGGAGGCGGGCATCACATCACCCGCCCCGGCTACGACATGGCCACTTTGGAAAAATGTATCCGCCGCGCCCGGAATGACTGGGGCGTGACGGTTTATCTGGAACCCGGCGAGGCCTGCGCCCTGAACGCAGGGTATCTCTTGACCCGCGTGCTGGACGTGGTGCAAAACGGCGATACGACGGTTGCCATCTTGGATGCCAGCGCCGCCTGCCATACACCGGACGTGATCGAAATGCCTTACCGTCCGCCGCTGCTGGGGGCAGGGGAACCCGGCGAAAAGCCCTGCACTGTGCGGTTGGCCGGGCCGACCTGCCTTGCGGGGGATGTCATCGGTGATTACAGCTTTGACGCTGTGCCTGCCGTGGGAGATCTGCTGGTGTTCGGCGATATGGCCATTTACACCACCTGCAAGAACAACACCTTCAACGGTATGCCCCTGCCCGGTATTTACGCCCGCAAGCCCGACGGCACTACGCGGAAAATCGTGACGTTCGGATATACTGATTTCAAATGTCGGCTGGGAAAATAAGCTGCAATAAATGCAAAGCGCCCACCGGCAGGCCGTTGCTGCGCCGTATTATCTCGCATTTTCGCATATTTTGGCACAAAAGAAGCTGCTCACTCCGTAGGGAATGAGCAGCTTCTCACTTTTAAGCCTGCTACCAGGGCTTTTCTTTCATTATGGGTCGTCCGGCACCGGCATTGGCTGACAGGCAGGGGTTATGCAGCGGTCACTTTTTTGCTTCACTTGGATGGGGGACAGGGGGCATTTTCGTGAACAGCGCTTTCAGCGCCAGCGGCGTGGCGACGCTGGAAACCACGATCAAAAGAATGACCGCCGTAAAATAAACAGGCTCGACAACGCCGACCTCAAGGCCCTTCTGAGCCACGATCAAGGCGACCTCGCCGCGGGTCATCATGCCGACACCGACTTTAAGAGAGTCTCCCCAGTTGAAACGGCAGACTCTGGCCGCCAGTCCACAGCCGATGATTTTTGCCAGCAGGGCAACGAGAACAAAGCAAACACTGAACAGCAGAATCTCCGGCGTCAGTCCGCTGATGTCGGTCTTTAAACCGATGCTGACAAAGAAAATCGGCGCAAAAATCACATAGTTGCTGATGTCGACCCGGCGCTCTACATAAGCGGCGTCGTGCAGCGTACAGAGAACGATACCGGCAATGTAAGCGCCGGTAATATCCGCAATGCCAAAGTATTTCTCGGCAATATAGGCCATTGCAAAGCAGAATGCAAGGCTGGCAATCGTTATGCGCTGCGTATGGGGATTGCGGGAATCCAGCCACTTCATGGCGCAGTGGAACACATAGCCGATACCAACGGCAACCAGAAAGAACAGCGCGGTCTGGACCAGCACGCCGCCGATACCGGTGCCCTCACCGGAGCTGGCACCCAGCACACAGGTCAGCACGATAATGCCGATGACATCATCAATGACGGCAGCGCTGACAATGGTAGTGCCAAGGAAGCTCTTTAAGTGGCCCAACTCCTGCAGCGTTGCCACCGTGATGGACACGCTGGTTGCGGTCATAATCGTGCCGATAAACAATGCGCGGAAGAATTCCGGGCTGCCGATTGCCGAAAAGCCGTAGAATGCGCTGTAGAGCAGCGTACCGCCAATCAACGGTACAAGCACACCGATGCAGGCAATCAGCGTGGCAATAGGCCCGGCCCGCATCAGTTCTTTCAGGTTGGTGCCAAGTCCTGTGGAAAACATCAGCAGCACAACACCGATTTCAGCAAAAACGGAGATCGTGTCGTTGATCTGCACCAGATTGAGCAGACAGGGCCCAATCAGCAGACCGGCGAGAATTTCACCGACCACCTGCGGGGCCTTGCACTTGCGGGCAGCCAGGCCAAAAAACTTGGCGCTCAGAATAATAATTGCCAAATCACGGAAGATGGAATACATACATGTCATCTCTCTCAATTTACTTTAATCCACCTTTGTTATAGCACTTCTGTCAGATTTTTTCAATAGCTGAAACTGCCTTTTGGAGTTATCGCCGGATATTGTATAAATGTGGGTAAACTGTAAGCCAAAAACAAGGCAAAGCACTTGCAATAATGTCCGTAGTATGATAAAATTCCAATTTGGAAAAGTTATAATATGGTTTACTTCATGGCTTACTGCGTCCGACAGGGTTCGGCGGCAAGCGGTATACAACCTATATAATAAGGAAGAGAAGCGCATGTTCCATTTTTCAAACAGGCATCACCACACAGGAAAAACGTCAATGGGCAGGGCAAAAGTGTATGGTCTGCTTATGGCTTTGGCTATGCTTTTTATGGCAGGTCTGTGCGCCTGTTCCGCACAGCCGCACTCTGCGGCAGAGACTGCGCCGCAGACGATTGTGGTCGGCATTGATGTGTTTGACCCTTACAGCTATCTGGACAGGAACGGGCAGTTTGCCGGCATCGACGTGGAACTGGCGACGGAAGCGTTTTCACGACTTGGCTATATGCCGGAATTCCGGATGATTTCATGGCCGGACAAAAACAACCTTCTCAGCGACGGAACGATCGACTGTATCTGGTCATGCTTCAGCATGAACGGGCGGGAAACCGAGTACCAATGGGCCGGTCCGTATATGTACAGCCGTCAGGTCGTGGCTGTTCGTGCAGACAGCGATATCCAGTCGCTGTCTGATCTGGCCGGTAAGCGCATCGGCGTACAGGCAACCACAAAGGCGGAGTCGCTGTTTCTCGGCGAAATTTCCTCTTTGCTGCCCGAAGTCAAGCAAGTCAACAGCTTTGAGACGACAGAGGATATGTTTGCGGCACTGCGCAAAGGCTATGTAGATGCCGTCGCGGGCCATGAAGCACTGGTAGCCAAGTGGACAAATCTGGATGAAAGCAGTTACCGTGTGCTGTCAGAGAGTCCTTACAGTTCCGAACTTGGCGTTGCCTTCGCAAAGGACACCCATGAGGATTTGGCTGTGCAGCTGACCCAAACTCTGGAAGATATGAAGCAGGACGGAACGATTGGCCGCGTTGCAGAAAAATTCGGACTTGATGCAGAGAAAACTGTGTGGGGGGAACAGGGAAAATGAATGAGAAAAAGCAGTCCGGCAAAAAAGACTGTTTTTGCTTGTGTTAGTTGCGTTCGGCATTGTACTTTGGATCACATTCACGAATCTGAACCGAATTGCACTGCGTCATACATTGGATGAAACGATTGGTTTTGTAAAGATCCGCTTAGAGCAGTACGAGACTGATGCGGCCAACGACCGCGTGAAAAGCCTTGTCCGCCTGCTGGATAAAACTGTAAGCCTTGGCAACGAAATGACGCTGAAGGAGGGTTTCGGCACGCAGGACCTGGACGCTTTTGCAGAGGAACAGCGTCTGACCGGTGCGCTTGTACTAGATGAAAACCTGAATGTTGTCATGCAGACCACAAAGGGCGGCAACGCCATGCCGCTGTGGGAGAAGCTGATCGACAGCCCCTATGTACACAATATCGTTGACTATCCAAAAAAGACATACTCGACCCGCCTGGAAGAAAATGGGATACTCTATGATTTTGCCGCGGTGGCACGCGCGGATGCACCAGGTATCCTGATTACCTATATACAGAAGGATAATGAGGATACTGGGGATTTGACGGTGGATTCCCTGTTGAGAGATTTTCCGTTGGAGCTTAGCGGCATCGCTACGATCACGGAGAACGGCAGGGTCATCAGCAGCAACAGCAGCAAACAGGTAAACAAGGCAATAGAGGAATGCCAGGAATTATATAACGGAACCTTCGGTGCTGCGGAGGATGGCATTGTGCGCCTGAACAGCCATCAGGGCGTCTGGTACGGCAGCCGGGAAAATACCGAGAACTATACGCTCTTTGTGTTTTTCCCGGCATCTCAGGTGTTCATGACGCGCAACATTGTCTGTGCATCCTATCTGGCCATAGCCGTAATGGTCTTTTTAATGGCACTGCTGTGGCAGACCAAAATGGAAAAAGACGCGCTGCGGCAGCACCAGAAACGTACCGGAATCATCACAGCGCTTGGCACGGCGTATACGTCCATTTCACTGATGGACTTGAAGAAAAATACCGTTGAAATCCTCAAGAACGCGTCCGATACGGTCGAGAAGCAGAAGCACTTTGCACTGAAACGATCCGTACAGCAGGAGCAAATCGAGAAAATTATCGCGGAGCCATACCGTGAGGAGTATCTCGCCTTTGCGGACATGACGACAGTGGCCGAACGTCTGAAGGGTCACACCTCTTTGGCTCTTGCGTCTCAGACTGTCGACAGGAAATGGATCCTTACGCTGATCACACCGCAGCGAAAAGACGCGGACGGCAACGTAACAGCCGTATTGGTTGCCACCCGCGACGCTACCGAGGAAAAGCGGCGGGAGCAAAAGCAGGAAGATGCCCTGCGCGATGCACTGGCGGCGGCGGAACACGCCAATAAGGCCAAGACGGTGTTCCTGAACAGTATGTCGCACGATATTCGCACCCCGATGAATGCCATTATCGGGTTTACGGCCCTTGCCACGGCGCATATTGATAACATTGACCTTGTCAAAGAGTATCTGAAGAAAATCAGCGTATCGGGCCAGCATCTGCTCAGTCTGATCAACGATATTCTGGATATGAGCCGTATCGAAAGCGGCACGGTCAAACTGGACAACACAGAAGTCCACCTGCCCGATGTGCTGCACGACCTGCGCACGATCATTCAAGGCAATATCAGCGCCAAGCAGCTTGGCCTTTATATCGACACGCAGGATGTGCACCACGAGGATATTATCACCGATAAGCTGCGCCTGAATCAGGTTCTGCTCAACATCGTGGGCAACGCTGTCAAGTTTACACCGGCGGGCGGTACCATCAATATCCGCGTTGAAGAAAAGCCGTCTGCCCGCCGTGGGTATGCGACCTTTGTTTTCAGCGTGAAAGATAACGGTATCGGTATGTCGAAGGACTTCCAGGCGCACGTTTTTGACTCTTTTTCACGAGAACAGACTGCGACAAGAAGCGGCATTCAGGGTACTGGCCTTGGCATGGCCATCTCGAAAAACATCGTAGATATGATGGGCGGAACCATCGCCGTCAAGAGCGAGCAGGGAAAGGGCAGCGAGTTTACGGTCACCCTGGACTGCAAGGTTTGTACGGAATCGGTGAAATATCCGCCGATTCCGGGCCTGAAAGGTGCCCGTGCACTGGTTGTGGATGATGATGCACAGACCTGCATGAGCGTAAGCAAAATGCTGCGGGAAATTGAGATGGAAGCCGACTGGACGACCTCCGGCAAGGAAGCTATCCTGCGCGCGAGGGAGGCGCACAATCAGGGTGCGGAGTTCAAGGTTTACATTATTGACTGGCTGATGCCGGATATGAACGGCATTGAGACGGTGCGCAGGATCCGCAAAGTAATCGAACCCGGCACGCCGATCATCATATTGACGGCCTACGATTGGGCCGGCATTGAGGACGAGGCCCGGCAGGCCGGTGTCACGGCGTTTGTTTCCAAACCGCTGTTTATGTCGGAACTGCGCGATGCGCTGACACACAAAGTGGTGTCGGGCAGGCAGCCCCTTCTGCCCAAGCACGGCGACTATACGGGCAAAAAGGTGCTGTTGGTCGAGGATAACGAACTGAACCGCGAGATTGCAACGGCCATTCTGGAGGAAGCCGGACTGAAAGTGGACGCCGTTGAGGACGGCACGGATGCTGTGGCCAGAATGAACGAGGCTGCGGAGGATGAGTATGATCTGATCCTGATGGATATTCAGATGCCCAAAATGGACGGATACACCGCCACCCGGGAGATCCGTACATTGAGCAGCAATAAAAAGGCAAACATTCCCATTGTGGCCATGACAGCCAACGCTTTTGAGGAAGACCGCCAAAAAGCATTCAAAGCAGGGATGAATGCACATATTGCAAAACCGATTGATGTGAACATCCTGATGGGAACACTGGATAAAGTTTTCAAACAGAATTCGTGATCGCGTTTAAATAGCGTACAAAGGATCTGTACGGCAAAGTAAAAAGCATATACAGCTGCGTTTATGGCGAACGACCTCTCGGCGGTTCGCAACGCGATGCTGTATATGCTTTTTTCATTGGTTTCTTAGGGCAACACCGCAAAATTCTAAGTGCCGATACGGCGAGCGAGGTGCGGCAGCTGCTAAGCCAAAAGCGCAGATAATACTTTGTGTATTATCGAGCATTTTGGCAACGCAGATGCCGTGCCGCACACCGAGCCGCAGCGAGGCGCTTCGGAGCGCAACCGCCGCTTGCGGCGGCTCTTGGCGCGGAGATCCGCCGGAGCGGTGCTTAAGCCGTAAGGCGGGAATTATACGGTGTTGCCTTAGGGCAACACTGCAAAGAGCGCCGTGTAAGCCGGGATGCAAGCGGATCGTATCAGATGGCCATTGCGGATATGCGCAATCTGTCAGCCGCCCAGCTCCACCATGCGGCGGATGCAGCGCCCGGCTCCCTGCATGACGTCCTGCGGCAGGGTGATTTTCTCACCGCCGCTGCCCTGCAGGCAATGGTAAATGTCCATCAGGGTGGTCAGTTTCATGTTCATGCAGGTAAGCTGCACGGCCAGCGGATAGAACCGCTTTTCCGGGCAAGCATAGGAGAGGTGCTCCACGATGCTGTTTTCCGTGCCGATGATGAACTCTTTGGCATCGGACTTTTCTGCATAAGCCATAATGCCGGTGGTAGAGCCAACATAATCAGCCTGCTCCACGACCTCGGGGCGGCATTCGGGATGAACCAGAAGCAGCGCCTCCGGGTGGGCAGCGCGGGCTTTGGCTACATCTGCTGCCGAACATACGATATGGCGCGGGCAGCCGCCGTGGTAAAAGGCAAACTGCTTTTCCGGCAGCTGCTTTGCTACATAGCCGCCCAAATTGGGATCTGGGATGAACAGAATTTTATCGTTTTCCAGCGCACTGCAAATTTTCAACGCGCTGGAGGACGTCACACAGACATCGCAGGCCGTTTTCAGCTCCGAGGTCGTATTGATGTACGCCACCACGGCGTAGCCGGGGTACTGCTTTTTCAATTCCTGCAAGGTCGGCAGATCAAGCTGCTCGGCCATAGGGCAGCCCGCCATGGGGTTGGCCAGCCAGACAGTTTTCTCCGGGCTTAAAATTTTGCAGGTCTCGGCCATGAAGCGCACACCGCACATGATGACCCCGTCAGCGTTGGTTTTGGCCGCCTGCACGCTCAACCCGTAGGAATCGCCGTTGTAATCGGCGACTTCCAGCACAGGCTGGCTCTGGTAGGCATGGGCCAGGATGCAGATATTCTTTTCCCGTTTCAGTCGCAGGATCTCCTGCTGCAGTTCATGGACAGTCATAATTATGCCTCGTTTTCTTTCTTCAATGCTCCCACGGCTGCAGCGGAGCCAGAAAACCGTGCTCTTTCAGTTCTTTTTCGATCAGGCTCAGCCTGTCCGGGGTGGCTGCCTCCACCAGATGATAGTGGTAGCCGTCGGTGGCGGTGGACAGCACCGTGGAGGAACTGTCCTCAAACGATTGCAGAAATTCCCGCACGTCCTGCCGGGAACGGATGTCCATCTCGGCGGTGATACGGCCATAGACCCGGTGGCTGATGCTGATATTCTTGACCCGGCCGCCACAGTCCACAATCAGGTTCAGCTCCTGCCCGGTTCGGTCAGGTGTGTGGCGCACCTTGAACTCCCGTGTGCAGCCGGCGGGCTGATCAGGCTGCTCCAGCACATAGCCGCGTGCAGTGGAAATGATCCCGGGGTGTGATGCCCGTATGACCGCCAGATCCTGCACGATGACCTGACGGCTGACGCCGTAATGGGTAGCCAGCGTGCGGGCGGCAAGAGGCGCTCCGGCATGGGCAAGCTGCTGCAAAATGGCGGCGCGGCGCTCTGCGGTGGTCATATCAGGCCTCCTCCGCGGTCAGGGGGCGCAGATGCTTCATGGAAAGATCCAGAATGGGGGCCGAATGGGTCAGGGCACCGCTGGACACATAGTCAATGCCAATGTCCCGCAGACGGGCAATGTTTTCCCGCGTGACATTGCCGGAGCACTCGGTCTTGGCGCGGCCTGCAATCAAAGTCACAGCCTTGCGCATATCCTCGTCGCTCATATTATCCAGCATGATGATGTCCGCACCGGCTTCCACGGCCTCTTTGACCTGTTCCAGCGTTTCAACCTCCACCTCGATCTTGCGGACGAAAGACGCATACTGCCGGGCCATCTTGACGGCCTTCGCCACGCCGCCGGCAGCGCCGATGTGGTTATCCTTCAGCAGCACGCCGTCGGACAGGCCGGTGCGGTGGTTGCTGCCGCCGCCAACGCGGACAGCGTACTTTTCAAAAATGCGGTTGTTGGGGCTGGTCTTACGGGTGTCCAGCAGGGTGATGCCGGTTCCCTCCAGCAGGGCAGACAGCTGATGGGTATAGGTGGCAATGCCGCTCATTCGCTGCAGGTAGTTCAGCGCAACGCGCTCACCGGAAAGCAGAGCGCGTATATCGCCCGTAACAACGGCCAGCTTCTGGCCGGGCTGTACGGTATCGCCGTCCCGGCAGAAGAATTCCACCTTGGCGCCGGGGTCCAGCAGCGTAAAAACGCGGGCATAGACCGCCAGACCGGCAACAATGCCGTCCTCCTTGGCAATCAGATCCACGGTGCCGGGGCAGGCGTGGGGCATGACGGCGTTTGTGGAAACGTCCTCCTCCGGAATATCCTCCCGCAGCGCTTGCAGCAGCAGCGGGTCTATATGCAGCAGCTGGGTGATCTCATTCATGGTTTTTACTCCTCTCAATAGCGGTCAGAACCTCCTGCCGATACGCGGCAAACAGCGGTTCCTGTTCACGGTATGGGGCCAAATCGGGCTTATCGCCTGTAAAGACAGGCGGTTCTCCGTATAGTATATCATCTGCCGCGCGCTGTGCAAAGACCAAAGATTCCAGCAGGGAATTGCTGGCCAGCCGATTGCGTCCATGCACACCGTTGCAGCAGGTCTCGCCGCAGGCATACAGCCGGGGCAGTGCTGTGCGGCTGCTCAGGTCCGCCGTAATGCCGCCCATAAAATAATGCTGGGCCGGTACAACGGGGATCGGTTCATGGATGGGGTCGTACCCCTCCTCCTCGCAGCGCTCCAGAATGTTGGGGAAATGCTCACGGATAGCCGCTTCACCGATGGGGCGCATATCCTCCCACACATGGTCGGTACCGTCCTTTTCCATCTGTGCGCGGATCGCTGCGCTCACCACGTCGCGGGGCTGCAATTCGTTGGTAAAGCGGTTCCCGTTTTTATCCAGCAGCAGCGCGCCCTCCCCGCGAACCGATTCCGAAATCAGAAAGCGACGGCCTTTTCGGTGGCTGTACAAAGTCGTGGGGTGTATCTGGATATAGTCCAGGTGCTCACAGGCAACGCCGTGGCGCAGGACCATGGCGATGGCATCCCCCGTGATGTGGGGGAAGTTGGTGGAGTTTTTATACAACCCACCGATGCCGCCGCAGGCCAGCACCACCGCCCCTGCCCCGATGGCTCGCGGTTCGCCGTCCGGGCCGGCAGCAATGACACCGCCGCAGGCCGAGGCATCGGCGAAGAAATCCAGCAGAGTCGTATGCTCGCGCAGTTCGATGTTCTCGCAGCGCAGGACCTCGTTCAGCAGGGTCTGGGTGATCTCGTGGCCGGTAATATCCTCATGGAACAGAATGCGCGGGCGGGAGTGCGCTCCCTCCCGGGTAAAGCGCAGGGCCCCGTGGTCATCCCGCGCAAAGCGGACGCCGCGGCGCACTAGATCCCGGATGATCGAGTTGGAGGAACGAATCATCAGGTCTACTGTGGCGGGGTTGTTCTCGTAATGGCCTGCCCGCATCGTATCATCAAAAAAAGGGCGGTAGTCTGCCTCGCCATGCTGCATACAAATGCCGCCCTGCGCAAGGAAGGAGTCGCTCTCGTCCGCTTTCTGCTTTGTAAGCAGAAGAATGCGGTACCGCGCAGGCAGATTCAGGGCGCAGTAAAGGCCCGCAGCGCCGGTGCCGACGATGACTACGTCAAAATAGTCATCCATATTAGCCATTTTCATGTGGTTTCCTCGGTTTCTTCTGTAATTCCAACTTTGACAGTATAGCACCGTTCATTACACGTGTCAAGACACATGTAATGATATATAATGACACCCCGCCATGCGCAATAACCTTCGGCATAAAAACAACAGGAACACTGCTGTACATTGCAATGTTCCTGTTGTTTTTATTAGGTTGGCTGCTGCAAAGCGTTACAAATCGTTCCGCAGCTTTACGGCACTCCGTTCGGCGATGCGCTGCTTTAAAGGGTTGATCATCTTGGCTTCGTCCAGCGGTTTGGTCAGGTGAATATCCATGCCCGCCAGACGGCTGTCCATAATATCCTCGGAAAAAGCATTGGCGGACATGGCAATGATGTGGATGATTTCCGCGTCGGGGCGGTTCATGGCGCGGATGGTTCTGGCGGCGTCTCAGCCGTTCATACGAGGCATCATAATATCCATATAGATCACGCCGAAACAGCCAGGTACGGACTTTCCAAACAGCTCTACAGCCTCCTGTCCGTCGGCAGCGCGGGTCACCTCCATACCGCTGTTTTCCAGCATACAGCAGGCAATTTCCATATTCAGCTCGTTATCCTCTACGACCAGCGCACGGAGCCCCTTGAAGGAAATATCACCCTTTACCTGCGCCGCGGGTTTGAGAGCATCCTGCTTGCCGATTTTGAACGGCAGCTTGACCGTGACCGTAGTTCCCGCGCCGGGCCTGCTCTGCAGGGTGATGCTGCCGCCCATTCTGTCAACCAGTTGTTTTACGATGGCCAGGCCCAAACCGGTTCCCTGATAGGTAGAACGGCTCGTCACCTTTTCCTGCGTGAACATATCAAAAGCGTGTGCGCAAAATTCCTCACTCATGCCGATACCCTGATCCTGGCAGACAAAGGTGACAAGTGTGTGCTCCCCGTCCAGCTGTTCTTCGCTGCTCCAAACGGTGATCGCACTGCCTGGCGGACTGAACTTGATGGCATTGTCCGTAATGTTGGAGAGGATCCTGCTGAGGTGCACCGGGTTTCCGATTACGAACGGATGCCGGATCGTGTCCTCATCCCGTGCAACCTGATACCGAATGTCTTTTTCTGCCGCCTTTTTATGATACTTCTGGTTCAGGTCGCGCAGCACGTCAATCAGATCAAAGGTCAATGCCAGCTTCCGTCGCACATGCGGTATTCTGTGGAGATATATTCTTCGTTTTTCAGTCTTTCCGCAAGGGTGGGCACATCCATGAAACGGCGGACCAGGTCGCGGTATTCGGGCACCACAGTGGCATCGCAGAGCTGATACAGCTTCTCCGAGGCACAGCCGTCGTTTCCGGTCAGGCGGTGCGTCGTAAGAAAACTGTCCCGGAAAATGTGTTGCCACGGTAAGTTGACGGGCGACCAATGGTCGCCCCTACACACGCAATAAGGCAAAAATGCAATTTTTTGACGGTCTGATATACTATATAAGGTCTACTGCAACACACCGCAAAAGGCAGCCCGCCCGCCCCCCTATAGTTCGCTAAAGTTACATTTAGCGAACTTGTGCATTTCTCTTTTACGGGAGGCTTTTGCTTCCCGATGCCCCCTGCTCCCGTCATCTCGTTCTCCCTGCCGATGACTTTTATTTCCGCTTTACATGGGCAGCGCAACGGTAAATACGGTTCCTGCCCCTTCTGCCGGCTCATCCTGTACTGTACCGCCGTGCAGTGCTGCAATTTCCCGCACCAACGCCAAACCCAGTCCTGCGCCGCCCATTTCGCGGCTTCTGGATTTGTCCACACGGAAAAACGGTTCAAAGATGCTGGTTCTGTATTCATCGGGAATACCGCAGCCGGTATCTGCAACGCGCAGTATTGCTTTGCCGTTTGACCGGCTGATCGTAATCTGCACAGAACCGCCCGGCTGATTATACTTGATTGCATTTTCCACAAGGTTGAACAGCATACGGTAAATCAGGGCATCGCTTCCGATAATATGAATATCCTCACATTCCTGATGCAAGGTGATCTGCTTTTTCTGGGCCAGCGGCGTCAGATCCGTCACAATTTCATCTGCCAGCGGCGCAAGCTCAATGCAGTCATCCCGCGGAACGGCCTGCAAATTGCTCATTTCCAGCAGGGTCCGTACAAGCGCCGATAAACGGGCTATCTGCTCTGTCTGAAAGTGTACCAGCTCTGCGGTTTCCGCGTCCGTATTCATGTGATCTTCGGCGAAGATTTCCAGTTTTGCTTGCATGATGGCCAGCGGTGTTTTCAGCTCATGGGCTGCATTCCCGGCAAACTGCCGCTGTAGGTCAAAGGAATGGGCCAGGCGATCCAGCATTTGATTGACAGATTGACTTAGCTGCCGAAATTCCGCAACGGTATTTTCTTCCAGCCGTATATCAACCAGATTATCCTGATCGACCTTCTCGGCCTGCTGTGCCAGCTCTTTCAGTGGTTTCAGCGCTTTGCCGCTGATAAAATAAGCAATCGCTGCGCTGAACAGCGTCACCACTGCCGTAATGCACCACCCTTTGCGGCCAAAAATCGTCTTTGTATCGTAAACCTCTTGCGAGAATTGCACCAGAAAGTCTGACATCTGATCTTCGGGGATCTCTATGGTCAGATCCTCCCCGCCGTCCTGTTGATATTGTAAAACGTACCCGTTCAGATTGTCCATACCGGAGGCGCCGGAGCGATACAGCAATAAATTCAGACAGATGCAGGCACCCGCAATCAGTAATGCCGTCATAAGTGTGATGCGCCATTGCAAAGATAATCGCTTCATTGCTCGCTCTCCCCCACTTCATAGCCTTCTCCGATGCGGTTTCGGATAGGATCATACCCCAGTGCCGCGCGCAGCTTTTTGCGCAGCGCCGAGATATGCACCCGAATCGAGTTGCTGAACGCATCTACGCGTCCGTCCCAGACATGTTCCATCAATTCCTCCTGACTGACAGGGCGTCCCTGATGCAGAA
>ENA-OQBL01000248-OQBL01000248.1-human-gut-metagenome-genome-assembly--contig:-NODE-248-length-30727-cov-4.162680_pt1 | contig 30727 bp, 34 predicted proteins | sample MGYA00242747_ERZ504553 | MGnify/ENA primary metagenome ERZ504553 (study PRJEB26092, sample SAMD00036240) | human gut metagenome | host: Homo sapiens | study: EMG produced TPA metagenomics assembly of...
TAATATAGGGGTTATCGTAGCAGAGCCACTTGCTGATGAGGTGAGTGTATGGTAAAAGATGGAATCGTACTAGGCAAGAGATATGCTGTACTTAGTAAGATCGGTGCCGGCGGAATGGCAGATGTCTATAAAGGCCGGGATCAGATGCTGAACCGATATGTAGCGATTAAGGTATTAAAGAAACAGTATAAAGAGGATGAAAATTTCGTGAGAAAATTTCGTTCGGAGGCACAGGCAGCAGCCGGACTGATACATCCGAATATTGTAAATGTATATGATGTAGGGGAGGACCGTGGCCTTAACTATATGGTTATGGAACTCGTAGAAGGAATTACATTAAAAGAATATATAGAGAGAAAGGGAAGACTTTCTCATAAAGAGACGATCAGTATTGCGATTCAGATGTGCAGCGGTATCGGCGCAGCACATGCATCGGGAATTATCCATCGCGATATCAAACCACAGAATATTATTATTTCCAAGGACGGAAAGGTAAAAGTTACGGATTTTGGAATTGCGAAGGCCATAACGTCCAATACGGTAAGTACGAATGCGATGGGATCGGTTCATTATACGTCGCCGGAGCAGGCAAGAGGCGGATTCAGTGATCAGAGAAGTGATATTTATTCAATTGGTATAACTTTATTCGAAATGGTAACCGGTCAGGTTCCATTTGACGGGGAGACAACGGTAGAAGTTGCAATGAAGCATCTGCAGCAGGAGATTACACCGCCGTCAGAACTCGTACCGGATATTCCGTACAGTCTGGAGCAGATCATTCTGAAATGTACGCAGAAAAGTTCAGAGAGAAGATATGAAAGTACAGGGGCTCTGATTCAGGATCTGAAGCATTCACTGGTCGATCCGGATGGGGATTTTGTAGTGATCCCTCCAATCGGTGGTATGACAGATACCGTTATCATGACAGACAAAGATCTGGATGATATCCGGAATGGAAATGATGATGAAGAGTATGATACAGAAGAGTATGATACAGATGAGTATGATACAGATACCATGTATGGAAATGATGACAACGACGAAGATTATGAGAATTATGAAAGTGGCAGAGGGGCAGATGAAGTCAATCCGCATATGCATAAGATCATGAAGATACTTACAATCGTAGTTGTGGCGATCATCGTGCTGATCCTTGTATTTACTGTTGGTAAGGCGGCAGGCGTATTTAAATCATTTGGTGGAATTACAACTCAGGACGAGGAAGATAAATCAGGCAAGGTCACAGTACCGGATGTCCGTGGTATGTCTGAAGAGAATGCAAAGGCACTGCTGAATAAAAAAGGACTCGGAATTCAGGTTGTGACAAGAAAAGAGTCTAAGAAGTATAAGGCAGGAAAGATCTCAAAACAGACACCGGAAGCCGGAGAAAAGGTATCAAAACATACCAAGATTGAAGTAGTTGTAAGTTCAGGACTAGTTGGAAGCAAAAAGGCAATACCGTATGTCAGTGGTATGAGTGAGACAGAGGCACAGAATGAACTTGAGGAGGCAGGATTTAAAGTAACTTCAAGTTTCCAGTATGATGACAGTGTTGAAAGTGGAAAAGTAATCAGTACAACACCGGAAGCAGGTACAAAAGCTGAGAAAGGTTCGACGGTTACGATGCTGGTAAGTCAGGGAAGCAATAAGAAGACAGTGCCGGATGTAAGAGGTATGGCAGATGCAACTGCACAGAGTACAATCAAGAGTTACGGATTTAATGTAGGAACTGTAACTTATGATTACAGCGACAGTGTAGAAAAAGGAATGGTCATCAGTCAGACAGTAGAACCTGGAACAAAGGCTTCTGCAGGAACGAGTATTTCTATTACCGTAAGTAACGGACCGAAACCGGAGGAAAAGATAGAAGTACAGAGTTTTGTCGGTCAACAGGAATCAGCACTGAAGAGCTGGGCATCGTCAAAAGGACTTTATACCAATATATCTGATTCACAATACAGTGACAGTTATGCAAAAGGATGTATTATTTCCATGACTCCTTCTTCAGGAACAGTTTCCAAAGGAGGAACAATCAGTTATGTGATCAGTCTTGGATCAAAATCACAAGATAGTAATAACACTGGAAATAATGGTGACAATTCCGGAAATTCAGGAAATAACGGCCAGAATTCCGGTGATGGAAATAACGGTGGTAATCAGTAAAAAGATATGCAGGGAAAAATTATAAAAGGAATTGCCGGATTCTACTACGTTCATGTAGTAGAATTCGGTGTTTATGAATGTAAAGCAAAAGGGGTATTTCGTAAAGAAAAGATAAAACCTCTGGTCGGAGATAATGTAGAGATAGAGGTTCTGGATGAATCCGAGAAGAAAGGCAATATCGTAAAAATCTTGCCTCGTCAGAATGAATTGATACGTCCGGCAGTGGCTAACATCGATCAGGCATTGGTGGTTTTTGCAATCACAAAACCGAATCCGCATTTTAATCTATTGGACAGATTTCTGGTCATGATGGAAAGCAAAGAAATTCCGGTGGTTTTATGCTTTAATAAAGAAGATATTGCAACAGATCCTCAGATAAAAGAACTGGAAGAAATCTACGAAACATGTGGCTATCCAATGGTATTCGTAAGTGCAAAAGAAGAACGGGGAATTGAAAAAATACGTGAATTGCTAAAAGGAAAGACGACGGCAATTGCAGGGCCGTCAGGGGTAGGAAAATCTTCGATCATCAATATTCTGCAGCCGGACGCCGAGATGGAGACCGGTGCGATCAGCACAAAGATTGAGCGTGGCAAACATACGACACGACATTCGGAACTATTCGCGATCGATGAGGATTCTTATATCATGGATACACCCGGATTTAGCTCATTGTACGTCAATGATTATGAAAAAGAAGAATTGAAATATTTATTCCCGGAATTCCGGGAATATGAAGGAATGTGTCGGTTTAATGGATGTGATCATGTGCATGAGCCGGGATGCGCAGTAAAAGAAGCTTTGGAAGAAGGAAAGATTCATAAGATCCGTTATCAGAATTATATAGAAATGTATGAGGAATTGAAGAATAAGAGGAGGTACTGATGATAAACTATGTATTAGCACCGTCAATACTGGCGGCGGATTTCAAAGTTTTGGGTCAGGAAATGAAAAAGACTGAGGATAATGGAGCGGAATATATTCATTTTGATGTCATGGATGGAATGTTTGTACCAAGCATTTCATTCGGTATGCCGGTTATGGCATCGATTCATGATGCTACAGAGCAATTCATGGATGCACATCTGATGGTTCAGGAGCCAATCCGTTATGTGGAAGCATTTCAGAAAGCAGGGGCTGATTCTGTAACTGTACATGTAGAAGCCTGTGAGGATGTAAAAGCTACGCTGAATAAGATCCGCGAATGCGGAATGAAAGTAGGACTTTCTATTAATCCGGAGACGGATGTGAAGGAAGTTGTACCGTATCTTGAAGAAGTGGATATGATTCTGGTGATGTGTGTTCATCCTGGATTCGGAGGACAGAAATTCATTCCAGAGTCATTGGACAAGATTCGTGCGATTCGTGCGATGTTAAATGAAAAAAATCTGGAGACGGATATTCAGGTAGATGGCGGCGTCTATGTAGAGAATGTAAGAGAAGTACTGGATGCAGGAGCGAATGTGATTGTTTCCGGCTCCGCTGTATTCAGAGGGGATGCCGGAGAAAATACTGCAAAATTTATGGAGATACTAAAGAGTTATGAGTAAGAGGATTATCATCATCAGTGGTGGGGAACTGAATGAAGAATTTGTATTATCGATTCTTGAAAAAGAAGAGAATCAGTATGTCATCGGTGTGGACAGAGGTATGGAGTTCCTTTGCAGACATCAGATACTGCCGAATTATATTGTTGGCGATTTCGACAGTGTAAAAAAAGAAATCGGTGATTATTACCGCAATGAGACGAATGTTCCTATTCGTGAATTTAATCCGGTAAAAGATGCATCGGATACAGAGATTGCAATAAGACTTGCGATGACACTAGGGGCTAAGGAAATCCTGATCCTTGGAGCGACCGGAGGGCGAATTGATCATCTCTGGGCTAATGTACAGAGCCTTGCAATTCCATTTAAAGCAGGGATTGATGCCGTTATTATGGATACGCAGAATAAGATCCGTCTGATCGGAGGCGGGGAGACACACCTGAAGAAAGGTGAAACATATGGGCCGTATTTTTCAGTGTTCCCGTTGGGGGAAGAGGTATATGGATTTAGTATTAAGGGGGCAAAGTATCCGCTTGATAATCATACCCTGATTCCTTATGACAGTCTGTGTGTAAGCAATCAGTTTCAGGAAGATGAAGTTACGATCAGCTTCATGAAAGGGATTGTAATCCTGATGGAGACAAAAGACAGATAAAATTTTCATAATAGAATTTAAAGCAAAATTATTCACAAAAAAGTCCTAGCATGGTATAATACAAAATACTGTGTTAAGACTTTTTTATTGTGATATAAGAGTGCCGGAATGAGAATGATTACCGGCAAGACTATCAGACATAGAGTGCCAAAAAGAGAAAACAGATAGATTCACAGGAGGAAATAGAAAAATGAAATTAGGAATCGTAGGATTACCAAACGTAGGAAAGAGTACACTGTTTAACTCACTTACAAAGGCCGGAGCAGAATCAGCTAACTACCCGTTCTGTACCATCGACCCGAACGTAGGAGTTGTAACTGTACCGGATGAAAGATTAAATGTACTGGGAGAGATGTATCACACAAAAAAAAATCATCCCGGCAGCAATTGAATTCGTTGATATCGCTGGACTCGTAAAAGGTGCTTCAAAAGGAGAAGGACTTGGGAACCAGTTCCTTGCCAATATCCGTGAAGTAGATGCAATCGTACATGTAGTGAGATGCTTTGAGAACAGCAATATCGTACACGTAGACGGAAGCATTAATCCACTTCGTGATATCGAGACAATTAACTTAGAGCTGATCTTCTCTGATCTTGAAATCCTGGAAAGAAGAATTTCCAAAGTTTCCAAAGTTGCAAGAAATGATAAATCAGCAGCAAAAGAACTCGGACTTCTGAATAAGGTTAAAGCACATCTCGAAGACGGAAAGCTTGCAAAGACATTTGAAGAAGTAGATGACGAGGAAGAACAGGCATGGCTGGAAAGCTACAATCTTCTGACTTACAAACCAGTGATCTATGCAGCAAATGTATCTGAAGACGATCTGGCAGATGATGCGGCTAATAACGAAGGGGTACAGGCTGTTCGTGAGTATGCCAAGGGAGAGCAGAGTGAAGTATTCGTTGTATGTGCAGAGATCGAAGCAGAGATTTCAGAACTGGATGATGATGAGAAGAAGATGTTCCTGGAAGATCTTGGATTAAAAGAGTCTGGTCTGGAAAAACTGATCAAAGCAAGCTATAAACTGCTTGGACTTATCAGTTACCTGACAGCAGGTGAGCCGGAAGTCCGTGCATGGACGATCACAGAAGGAACAAAGGCACCTCAGGCAGCTGGAAAGATTCATTCTGACTTTGAAAGAGGATTCATCCGTGCAGAGGTTGTATCTTATGATGATCTGATCGCATGCGGAAGTCACACAGCAGCCAAAGAAAAGGGTCTGATCCGTCTGGAGGGAAAAGACTATGTGGTAAAAGACGGAGACATCATGCTGTTCCGTTTCAATGTATAAGCATACTAAGCATGCTGAAAACACATAAGAAAATGTATAAATAGAAAAGCTGGCATGGTATGTGCCGGCTTTTCTGCCAATCTGGAAAGTCATATCTATAAAGAAAAAGGAAAGGGAAAAAGAAATGCACAGAACAATTGATTTTCCGAATCTGGGAATTCATTTAAAATCTGTCGGAGATCATATCACCGTATTTGGATTTGATATTGCATATTATGGGATCGTCATAGGAATTGGAATCCTGGCGGGACTCATGCTGGCAGTAATGGAAGCAAAGCGCACACATCAGAATGTAGAGGATTATTATGATCTGGCAATATACGGAGTAATCTTTTCGATTATCGGAGCAAGAGCATATTATGTGATCTTCTCCTGGGATATGTATAAAGACGACATTAAGAGCATCATTAATATCCGTGAGGGAGGACTTGCTATATACGGTGGTGTAATTACTGCAATTATTGTAGTATTCATATTTGCAAAAATCAAAAAAATTATCACCGTTTCTTTTATTTGATACCGGCGGATTTGGTCTGATCACCGGACAGATGATTGGAAGATGGGGAAACTTTTTTTAACCGAGAAGCATTCGGTGAATATACAAATGGCTTATTTGCAATGAGACTTCCGGTAGATGCAGTCAGAAGCTCAGACATTACTACAAAGATGTGGAATCATGCAGAGACCGTAAAAGGGGTCATGTACATTCAGGTTCACCCGACATACCTGTATGAATCCATGTGGTGCCTGATGGTGCTGATCATTATGCTGCTATACCGCAAACACAAGAAATTCGATGGAGAGGTCTTCCTGATCTATCTCTTAGGCTACGGTCTTGGCAGATTCTGGATCGAAAGCCTCAGAACAGATCAGCTTTTATTGCCGAAAGTTGGACTTCCGGTATCACAACTTCTGGCAGGCACAAATTGTGATAGTATCAGCAATACCTGGTTATTACAGGCAGAAAAAAAGCCGCACGCAATCAAAAGTACGGAGTCAAATCAGTAAGACATGATATAAAAAAGCAGGCATTCTTTCAATAGAACGCCTGCTTTTTTATACCAAAGTATACAACAGAACTTGCCGGTGGTAAGTCCTGTGATCTACATATTAATTTTGCTAAGTGCAGCTGCATCAGCCACAATCGTAACATCATTGTGAAGCTGAAGGATAGAAGCAGGAACTTCCGGAGTAATTGGGCCGTATAATACTTCTTTTAAGATTGCAGCTTTATCTTCTCCGCTTACGACTACGAGGATCTTCTTTGCCTGCATGATATTTTTAATACCCATTGTGTAGGCCTGTCTTGGAACATCATCTTCAGATTCGAAGAAACGTTTGTTGGCTTCAATTGTGCTTTCTGTCAGATCTACACAGTGTGTCTCTTTTTCAAAAGCAGCACCTGGCTCGTTGAATCCGATGTGTCCGTTGTGTCCAAGACCGAGAAGCTGAAGGTCTACGCCGCCCTGTTTGCGGATGATCTCATTGTATTCACTGCAGGCTTTGTCAGAATCTGCTTCCAGTCCGTTCGGAACGAAAGTACGTGTTTTATCGATATTTACATGATCGAAAAGATTGGTGTTCATGAAATATCTGTAGCTCTGGTCATTTTCCGGACTGAGTCCTTTATATTCATCGAGGTTCACGCTTGTAACCTGAGAAAAATCAAGATCACCTTTCTTATACCATTCAATCAGCTGTTTATAAGTACCGACCGGTGAAGATCCGGTTGCAAGTCCAAGTACACAGTTTGGTTTCATAATGATCTGTGCAGAAATAATGTTTGCTGCTTTACGGCTCATATCCTGATAGTCTTTTGCTTTATAAATTACCATAATAATAACCTCTCCTTATTCAATTGTTTTTTGTTTCTGAATACCAGTATATACATTATAAATGAATTTTCAAGTGAAATAGAAAGAACAGAAACTACTTTCAAAACTGGAAAGAAACTACCTGGAATTGTGCAAGTTGCACAAAATAAAAGACGAAAAATAAGGAAAATAGGATAGGAGAATTGAAAAGAATGAAAGAGCTTTCAACAACTACAAAGGCACTTGAAAATAAAATCGAACAATATTATACTGATTGCAGAACGAAGGAGGGAACAAAACAATGAATCAGAAAGTTGAAAATCTGAAAGGAAAATTAATCGTTTCTTGTCAGGCATTATCGAATGAACCTTTACATTCTTCATTCATTATGGGAAGAATGGCACTGGCTGCAAAACAGGGAGGTGCAAGCGGAATTCGTGCAAATACAAAAGAAGATATCAAGGAGATCCAGTCACAGGTTGATCTGCCGATCATCGGAATCGTAAAAAGAGATTATGATGACAGTGATATCTACATTACACCAACGATGAAAGAAATCGAAGAACTGATGGAAGTAAAACCTGAAATCATCGCTATGGACGCTACTATTTCAAAGAGACCTGGCGGAAAGACATTAGATGAGTTCTTTAAAGAAGTAAAAGCAAAATATCCGGATCAGTTATTTATGGCAGACTGTTCTACAGTGGAAGAAGCACTGCATGCGGATGAACTTGGATTTGACTTCATCGGAACTACAATGGTTGGTTACACAGAGCAGAGCAAGGGCGACAAGATCGAGGCAAATGATTTCGAAATCTTAAGAAAGATTGTCGCAAAAGCAAAACACAGAGTCATTGCAGAAGGTAACATCAACACACCGGAAAAAGCAAGACACGTGATCGAACTTGGAGCATACAGCGTTGTTGTCGGTTCTATTATCACAAGACCACAGCTGATCACAAAATCATTTTGTGGAAGAAATGGAAAGATAATTCCCTAAAGGATTTATTGATAACATTATAAAAAGATAAAGCAATATATCAAAAAAGAAAAGGAGAAAAACAATGAGAAATCTTGAAAAGTACAAAGGCGTGATCCCAGCATTCTATGCATGTTATGACAACGAAGGCAATGTAAGTCCGGAAGGCGTACAGGCACTGACAAAGTACTTCGTAGAAAAAGGTGTAAAAGGTGTATACGTTAACGGTTCATCAGGAGAATGTATCTACCAGAGCGTAGAAGACCGTAAGATCATCCTTGAGAACGTTATGAAAGCAGCAGAAGGAAAGCTTACAGTAATCGCACACGTTGCATGCAACAACACAAAAGACAGCCAGGAGCTTGCAAGACATGCAGAAAGCCTTGGAGTTGATGCAATCGCAGCAATCCCACCGATCTACTTCCACCTGCCAGAGTATGCAATCGCTCAGTACTGGAATGACATCAGTGCAGCAGCACCAAACACAGACTTCGTAATCTACAACATTCCACAGCTTGCAGGAGTAGCTCTTACACAGGGACTTTTCGCAGAGATGAGAAAGAATCCTAACGTAATTGGTGTTAAGAACTCTTCTATGCCGGTACAGGATATCCAGATGTTCAAACAGGCAGCAGGTCCTGACTACATCATCTTCAACGGACCAGATGAGCAGTTCATGAGTGGACGTGTCATCGGAGCTGAAGGAGCAATCGGTGGTACATACGGAGTTATGCCGGAATTATATCTGAAATTAGACGAGTATGTAAGAGCCGGAAAGATGGAAGAAGCAAGAGAAATCCAGTATGCTTGTGATGAGATTATCTATAAGATGTGCTCTGCACACGGAAATATGTACGCAGTGATCAAAGCTATGTTAAAGATCAACGAAGGTCTGGAACTTGGCGGAGTAAGAGAGCCACTGCCGGCATTAGTAGAAGAAGACATGGCTATCGTTGAAGAAGCAGCTAAGATGGTTCGCGACGCAAAAGCTAAATATCTGTAAGATTATATAAAAAATACGTGAAAGAAAAATATCTGTAAGGAGAGAGACGATGCAAGGGTTTACCGTAGTAGATTTAGTTATTTTAGTAGTTTATCTCGCGGCTGTACTGTTCGCCGGCCTTCATTTCGCAAAGAAAGAAATGAAAGGAAAAGAGTATTTTAAAGGAGACGGAACTGTACCGTGGTGGGTAACTTCCGTATCAATTTTCGCAACACTGTTAAGTCCGATTTCATTCCTGTCATTAGCAGGAAACTCATACGCAGGAACATGGATCATGTGGTTCGCACAGCTTGGTATGCTGTTAGCTATCCCGATCACGATTAAATTCTTCCTGCCAATCTACAGCAAACTGGATATTGATACAGCATATCATTATTTGGAACTGAGATTCGGAAGCAAAGGACTTCGTGTACTTGGAGCTGTAATGTTCATCATTTACCAGATCGGACGTATGTCAATCATCATGTACCTTCCATGTATGGTACTTGGAAGTCTGACTGGAATCAGCGTAAACTTATTGATCATTATCATGGGTATCATTGCTATTATTTACTCATACACAGGAGGTCTGAAATCCGTACTTTGGACAGACTTCATCCAGGGATCTGTACTTCTGATCGGTGTTACTTTCGCACTGATCTTCCTGCTGGTACACTTAGACGGTGGATTTGGAGCAATCATGCATGCACTTACAACAGAGCATAAATTCCTTGCTGTAGATCAGCCGATCTTCAACCCTAACATTTTCAAAGACAGCGTATTTATCATGATTGTTGGTGCCGGATTCAATACAATGGGATCCTATGTATCAAGTCAGGATATTGTACAGCGTTTTACAACTACAACAGATACTAAAAAACTGAACAAAATGATGCTTACAAACGGAGGATTATCTATCTTCATCGCAACAGTATTCTACCTGATCGGTACAGGATTATACGTATTCTATCAGCAGAATACACTTCCACCGGCAGCAGCTCAGGACCAGATCTTCGCATCTTACATCGCATTTGAGCTTCCGGTTGGTGTAACAGGACTTCTGTTAGCAGCTATTTATGCAGCAGCACAGTCTACACTTTCCACAGGTCTGAACTCTGTAGCATCAAGCTGGACACTGGATATTCAGGCAAGACTTTCTAAGAAAGAATTAAGCTTTGAGAAACAGACAAAGATCGGACAGTATGTATCTCTGATCGTCGGTATCTTCGCAATCGTAGTTGCTATGGTACTGGCTAATGGCGGAGTAAAATCTGCATACGAATGGTTCAATGGATTTATGGGATTGGTACTTGGTATCCTGATCGGAACATTTATCCTTGGAGCATTTACAAAGGTTGCAAATACATTCGGAGCAGTATGTGCATTCGTTGCAGCATCTGCAGTAATGGTATATATCAAATACTTCGTACCTGCTGATCATGTATCAATCTGGTCATACTCAATCATCTCAATTGTAGTATCACTGGTGATCGGTATTCCGGCAAGTATCATCTGGAGAAAGGTAAAAGGAGACGATTCCGTACCTGCTCCTGATACAACCATTTACAAAAACTAAGAAGGAGTGAAAAATCCGTGATTTTTGGAAATATCAATAATTTATCTGAATTTCCATTTCTGGAAGAGCAGGTAAAAGAGTGCTTTGAATATGCAAAGACACACGACCTTGCATCTTATGAAAAGGGAAGTCATGAAATCGATGGTGACAGACTGTTTGTCAATATCGTAGAATATACAACAACAACACCGGAAGAACGTTTCTGGGAAGCACATAAAAATTATCTGGACGTCCATGTAATGATCCATGGAAATGAACAGATCGATCTGAACTTCATTCAGAATATGGAATTAAAAGATTTTGTGGAAAAAGATGATTTTCTTCCAATGGATGGAGAAAAGAATTCTTCAGTAGTCCTGACAGATGGAGATTTCCTGATCTGTTATCCAAGTGACGGACACAGAACAGCGGTTCAGGTTCAGGAACCGGAAGCCATCAAAAAGGCAATATTCAAAGTAAAGATCTAATCAGAAAAGTCGAGGGCAAACCATGAAAGAACGGTTTGCCCTTTTCTGGCCTAACGAGTATAATGAAGGATAGTGAAGAGGAAAAGAAGAAATGAAAAAATATATTAGTATTGATATCGGCGGCACAGCCATCAAATATGGGATTGTAAGCGAGAATGCAGAAGTACTGTTGAAAAAAGAATGAAGACAGAGCACAAAAGGCGGACCGGCGATCCTTGAGAAAGTGATCGGTATCGTAGAAGAGTTAAAAAGGTGAAGCAGATGCAGGTGTGTGTATCTCTACTGCAGGTATGGTGGACATCGAAAAAGGAGAAATCTTCTATTCTGCAACCGTTGATCCCGAATTATATCGGAACGGCATTTAAAAAGACAGTAGAAGAACGATTCGGAATTCCATGTGAAGTGGAAAATGATGTAAACTGTGCCGGACTTGCAGAGTATAAAGCAGGTGCGGCTGCAGGAAGCAAGGCAGCAGTGATGTTGACGATCGGAACCGGAATCGGCGGCTGTATCCTTCTGAATGGTGAAGTGTTCCACGGATTCAGCAACAGTGCATGTGAAGTTGGATATATGCATATGGATGACAGTGATTTCCAGACACTCGGAGCAGCAAGCATCCTGACAAAGAAAGTAGCTGCGTGGAAGGAAGAACCAACCGAAAACTGGAGCGGATATCACATTTTCGAAGAGGCGAAAAAAGACGATGAGATCTGTAACCGTGCAATTGACGAGATGGTGGATGTACTTGGAAAAGGAATTGCCAATATCTGCTATGTAGTGAATCCGGAAGTTGTCGTACTTGGCGGCGGAATCATGGCGCAGGAAGCATTCCTGAAGGACAAGATTGAAAAAGCAGTGGAAAAATACCTGGTGTCCAGCATGTGGGAGCATACAAGTATCGCATTTGCCAAAAACCAGAACAATGCCGGTATGTTAGGCGCATTCTATCATTTTCAGGGAAGACATGCATAGTCTGGAGTTATAAAATAAAGAAGCAGGAATAGTAAGATATGGAATATTATGTAAAATCAGTCGTTCCGATCATAGAATCGAATTATGATAAATTTACGACAGTGGAACGGAATATCGCAGATTTTTTTATACAGAACAGAAAGAAAGTGGATTTTTCATCAAAATCCATTTCCGAGAGACTCTTCGTATCAGAAGCGTCGTTATCCAGATTTGCGAAGAAATGCGGATATCGCGGATACAGAGAATTCATCTATCAGTATGAAGAGACATTTGTAGAAAAGCAGGAATCCATTACCGGTAATACGCGAATGATCCTGAATGCGTATCAGGAACTTCTGAATAAGACTTACAGTCTGGTGGATGAGGCGCAGATTGCAAGGATCAGCAGATATCTGAATCAGGCGGAGCGTGTGTTCGTGTGCGGAACTGGAAGTTCCGGTCTGGCAGCAAGAGAGATGGAACTGCGTTTTATGCGAATCGGTGTGGATATTGATTCGCTGGTAGAAAGAGATATGATGCGTATGCAGGCGGTATTCCAGGACAGAAGAAGCCTCGTATTCGGAATCAGTATCAGCGGATCCAAGGAAGAGGTCTTGTTTCTTCTGAAAGAAGCATATCGGAAAGGTGCGAAAACGATTCTTTTTACGGCGAACAACCGGGGTGACTTCGAGCAGTTCTGCACAGAAGTTGTTCTGATTCCATCACTCAGACACCTGAATCATGGGAATGTAATCTCACCGCAGTTCCCGATTTTGGTCATGCTTGATATTATCTATTCTTACTATTTGGAACAGGATAAATATGAAAAAGAAGTTTTGCATGATAATACACTGCGTGCGCTGGAAGAAGGAGAAGGGATGCACAGGAGTTTTTAGAATGTTAAGAGGTATGTTGGGAAAAAATAAAATGGAGGATATATAAAATGATAATCAAAAATGTAATTGTCTATACAGAAGACCAAAAAAATTTACAGCAGGCGGCATTGTTGTTCACGATGACAAGATCGAAAGCATTTACACGACAGAAAACGTACCGGATATGCTGGGGGAAGAAGTCGTTGACGGACAGGGGGCATACGCAATCCCGGGACTGATCGATCTGCATTTCCACGGGTGTATGGGAGATGACTTCTGTGATAACAGTAAAGAGGCTATTGAAAATATTGCAAAATATGAGGCTTCTGTGGGTGTTACAACAATCGCACCGGCAACGATGACACTTCCGGTAGAAGAACTGGAAGATATCTTAAGAACAGCAGCAGAATACAAAAAAGAACAGAATCCGAAGGGAGCGGATCTTGTAGGCGTGAACATGGAAGGCCCGTTCATCAGCCCGGTGAAAAAAGGAGCGCAGGATGAAAGAAATATCATGCCTTGTGATACGGCCATTTGTCAGAGATTCCTTGATGCTTCGGAAGGACTTGTGAAGTTTGTAGGACTTGCGCCGGAAGAAAGCGAGGACGCAGTTGCATTTGTAGAAGCAATGAAAGATAAAGTGAACATTTCGCTTGCACATACCAATGCGGATTATGCACATGCGAAAGCAGCATTCGATGCCGGAGCAAATCATGCCGTACATCTCTTTAATGCGATGCCTGCATTCACTCACCGTGAACCGGGTGTTGTAGGAGCAGTGTCCGACAGTGCACATGTAATGGCAGAAATTATCTGTGACGGTGTACATATCCACCCATCTATGGTAAGAGCAGCGTTCAAGATGATGGGAGCAGACCGCATGATCCTGATCAGTGACAGCATGCGTGCAACCGGAATGCCGGACGGACAGTATACACTTGGCGGTCTGGATGTAAAAGTAGTTGGAAATCATGCGACACTGGTATCTGACGGAGCACTTGCTGGATCAGTAACAAACCTTGCTGACTGCCTGCGTACAGTAGTTCAAAAAGATGGAGATCCCACTTGAGACAGCTATTGCATGTGCGACGATCAATCCGGCTAAGAGTCTTGGAATTGAAGATACATATGGTTCGATCGCACCGGGAAAGAAAGCGAATATCGTATTATTAGACGAGAATTTGGAGCTTAAGATGGTAATTAAGGACGGACAGGAATTATAATTCATGCAATTTATAGTATAAGGCCATTTGGTGTTAAGGACAGATGAAAAAGATTATATTTTTAGGTGACAGTATTACAGATGCCAGTCATTGCTTTTTAGAAAATCCACTGGGAAACGGTTATGTGAATATGGTGGCTGAGAAGTTGAATGACAGTGACGGCGGAAGGAAGAAGTACGACATTATGAATCGAGGACATGATGGATTCACGATTCATGGAGTGAAACGTATATTGGAGAAGGAATGCATTTTAAAACGACCGGATGTCGTAAGCATTCTGATAGGATGCAATGACGTCGGAGTTATGATGAATACAGGAAAGAGCCTGGAAGAACAGCAGTTTGAAGCCTGTTATGAAGCCATTGTGAAAGAAATTACAGAGCAATCGGATGCAAAGCTTATCTGTATGTCGCCATTTATAGTGCCATATCCCAGAATGTATGAAAACTGGATTCCGGGAATAAACAGACAGAAAGAATCGCAAAAAAAGATTGCAGAAAAATATCATGCGGACTTTCTTGCGCTTCAGGACATGATAATATTGAAAGCAGTAAAAAGCAGGATATGAGAGTGTTACAACGGATGGTATTCATCTGACAGAATATGGAAATGAAATAATTGCAGGAGCATGGCTGCAACGTTTTTTGAAAAAATAAAAGATGGAGATTCAAAAATCATCTTGACAAAGTTCATCAAATCAGTTAGTCTTTAACACAGACAGGGAAAATAATATACAGATATCACAAAGGCTTGGAAAAGAAGAAGTAGTGATTCACACACCCATACAGAAAGCTGCCGGTTGATGAGAGGCGCATGAAAGAGTGAAGAATGAATACATCTTGGAGCTGCACACCGAAATGATACACGATAAGAATTATGAGTGTTTTCGAAAGTAGGCTGTGACGTCGGGCACACGTTATAGTGCAAAGGTCTGTGAACACGCAGATTGAATGAGGCTGAATACGCAGGTAATCAGCGAAATAAGGTGGTACCACGGTTAATATCGTCCTTATCCAATATTGATTGGATAAGGACTTTTTTTGACCAGTTATGTGGGAAAATCGCTTTCTGAAAAGTATATTTGCAAGCTGAAGTAAAGTGAGAATTCTGTAAATCATTAACATAATAAAAGGAGAATAAAAATGGGAATTTATGAAGAACTCGTTGCAAGAGGTCTGATCGCACAGGTAACAGACGAAGACAGGATCAAAGACTTGGTCAACAATGGAAAGGCTACATTCTACATCGGATTTGACCCGACAGCAGACAGCCTTCATGTAGGACATTTCATGGCACTGTGTCTGATGAAACGTCTGCAGGAAGCAGGAAATAAACCAATCGCACTGATCGGTGGAGGAACAGCTATGATCGGTGATCCATCCGGAAGAACAGATATGCGTCAGATGATGACACCGGAGACAATCCAGCACAACTGTGACTGCTTTAAGAAACAGATGAGTCGATTTATCGATTTCTCAGATGGAAAAGCATTGATGGTTAATAACGCTGACTGGTTGATGGGACTGAACTACATCGAAGTATTACGTGAAGTCGGAGCACATTTCTCCGTTAACCGTATGCTGACAGCAGAGTGCTACAAGCAGAGAATGGAAAAAGGACTCAGCTTTCTTGAGTTCAACTACATGATCATGCAGGCATATGACTTCTATGAGTTATACCAGAAATACGGATGCAACCTTGAGTTTGGCGGGGACGATCAGTGGAGCAACATGCTTGCAGGTACAGAACTGATCCGTCGTAAACTCGGAAAAGACGCTTCTGCTATGACGATCACACTGCTTCTGAACTCAGAAGGTAAAAAGATGGGTAAGACACAGAGCGGTGCTGTATGGCTTGATCCTAACAAGACATCACCATTCGAATTCTACCAGTACTGGAGAAATGTTGCAGATGCAGACGTGTTAAAATGCATCCGTATGCTGACATTCCTTCCATTAGAGGAGATCGACAAGATGGACAGCTGGGAAGGTGCACAGCTTAACACAGCAAAAGAGATTCTTGCATTCGAGCTTACAAAACTGGTTCACGGTGAAGAAGAAGCACAGAAGGCACAGGAGGCAGCAAGAGCATTATTCTCAACAGGTGCAGCAGCAGATATGCCAAAGACAGAACTGACAGAAGAAGACCTTACAGACGGTAACATCGATATCCTGACGATGTTAGTAAAATCAGGACTGACAGCTTCTAAGTCAGAAGCACGCCGTGCCGTACAGCAGGGTGGAGTATCTGTAGATGGTGAGAAGGTGACAGATGTATTCCAGACATTTGCCGGAGAAGCATTAAGTGGAGAAGGCGTAGTCCTGAAAAAGGGTAAGAAAAACTTCCGTAAAGTGTTAGTAAAGTAGTATAATTATAAAAGAATACAGTAAAATTGCAGGCAGTGAATACTCATTGTCTGTAATTCTAAAAGCAAAGATGTACTCTTGCTACTGTTTCATACTTAATTTTGTGAGAGTACATAAAGACGATAAGGAGGATATGGAAATGGCATTTAAAGAAGTAGCAATTGAAAGTCTGGAATTCAACCCATTCACAAAGATTTCAAAAGAGTGGATGCTGGTAACAGCAGGAGATGTAAAAAAAGAGTAACACCATGACAGCAAGCTGGGGTGGTGTCGGAATCATGTGGGGAAAGGATATCGCAACTGCATATATCCGCCCACAGAGATACACGAAGAAATTCATGGATGAGACCGGTATGTACACGCTTTCTTTCCTGTCAGAAGATTACAGAAAAGCATTAAGCGTATGCGGATCTGTATCAGGAAAAGACGTAGAAGATAAATGGAAAGAAGCAGGCCTTCATCCATATGCGGTAGACGGAACAACTGCAGTTGAAGAAGCAGATCTGATCTTCGTATGCAAGACTCAGTATACACAGGATATGAAACCGGAATGTTTCGATGTTAAGGAAAATGATGAGAAATGGTATCCGGATAAGGATTATCATACGATGTATATGGGCGAGATCGTGAAAGTATTGAAAAGAGTATAGCCAATCATGCAAAAGAAAATTGATTTGGTAAACGGACCTGTATTATCATCTCTTACCAGACTGGCTGTCCCGATCATGGCGACGTCATTGATCCAGATGGCGTACAATATGACCGACATGATTTGGATCGGCCGTATCGGAAGTTCGGCGGTAGCGTCTGTTGGGGCAGCAGGAATGTATATGTGGCTTTCCAACGGACTTGCCGCGCTTGCAAAAATGGGAGGGCAGGTTAATGTCGGACATGCACTTGGGGCATCTAATAGTGAAGAGGCCGCAGAATATGCATCCAACGCGTTACAGCTTACGTTGATTTTGGGGATTATTTATGGACTTGTCTGTATATTAGGGGCAAAACCACTGATTCATTTTTTCCATCTGAATCAGGCACAGGTGATCCGGGATGCCATATATTATCTTGAAATTACTTGCGGTCTTGTCTTGTTTTCCTTTTTAAATCAGACGTATACCGGATTATTTACGGCAATCGGTAACAGCAGGCCGGTATTTCTGGCAACAACGACCGGACTGGTTGTTAATATCGTCCTGGATCCGGTTCTGATTTTTGGAATCGGACCATTTCCGGTTCTTCGAGTGACAGGTGCAGCAATTGCTACGGTAACCGCGCAGATGATCGTTACAGTTATGTTTTTTATATTTGCGATGAAGGATACCGTACTTTTTCAATATGTAAGATATCTGAAGAAGCCGGATCTGCATCATCTGAAAGGAATTGTCAGAATCGGTTTTCCAACGTCTGTTCAGAGTATGCTGTTTACCGGAATATCGATGATCATTGCACGTCTGGTCGCGGGATATGGAGATGCGGCGGTGGCTGTCCAGAAAGTTGGTTCACAGATAGAATCAATTTCGTGGATGACAGCGGATGGTTTTGCAGCAGCGGTGAATTCATTTACATCGCAGAACCATGGCGCAGGTAAGAAGAGACGGATCTATCAGGGATATGTCAGCGCATTAAAAGTAGTATTTGTATGGGGGATTTTCTGTACGCTATTATTAATATGCTGTCCGGCTCCGGTATTCCGGATTTTTATTACAGAAAAAAGATGTAATTCCGCTTGGAGTGGATTATCTTCGGATCCTTGGTGTATCGCAGCTTTTTATGAGTCTTGAGATTACGACGGCAGGTGCATTTTCGGGGTATGGAAAGACCGTGCCGCCATCTGTGATCAGTATTGTATTTACGGCGCTCAGGATTCCGCTTGCGCTGATACTGGTTCATACAACACTTGCGCTGAACGGGATCTGGTGGAGTATTACGATTTCGAGTATTCTGAAAGGTGTGCTGCTGTTTGTATGGTTCTACATATTCATGCGGGGAGAGAAACTTATATATAACAGGAAATAACCTGCCAGCGGCAGGTCTTTCAGATAGGGAAGTATGCAAGAGGCACTGCCAGTGGCAGTGTCTTTTGTGTCTTTAAAGAACGAAATGTGGTACAATAGAACAGTAAGTGATCTGCCGGAGCATAGTTTATGGCAGACACAGAAAGGATGGATGAGTAATGTGGGCTTACAATAGTATTTTTTATCAGATTTATCCGATCGGATTCTGTGGGGCACCGGTGCACAATGACGGTGTGTGTGTTCCTCGTATCCGCAAACTTATGGACTGGTCTGAGTATCTTCAGACATTAGGAGTAGATTCAATTCTGTTAAATCCGATCTTTGAATCGGACAATCATGGATATGATACAAGAGATTTTAAGACGATCGACTGCAGGCTTGGAACGAATGAAGATTTTAAAGAGGTCTGTGAAGATCTGCATAAACATAACGTAAAAATTGTACTGGATGGTGTATTTAACCATGTGGGACGAGGCTTCTGGGCATTTAAAGATGTACAGGAGAAGAAATGGGATTCACCGTACAAAGACTGGTTCCATATCAGCTTTGACGGCAACAGCTGCTATAATGACGGATTCTGGTATGAAGGATGGGAAGGCCATTTTGAGCTGGTCAAATTAAACCTTCAGAATCCGGCAGTCGTAGATTATCTGATGGAATGTGTAAAATACTGGATTGACGAATTTGATATCGACGGTCTCCGTCTGGATGTGGCTTATAGTCTGGATCACAATTTCATGAGACGTCTCCGCTCTTATACACAGGAATTAAAACCGGACTTTGCACTGATCGGAGAGGTATTGTTTGGCGATTATAATATTATCGTGAATGATGAGATGCTTCACAGCTGCACGAATTATGAGTGCTACAAGGGATTATATTCCAGCTTTAACAGTATGAATATGTTCGAGATCGCACATTCCCTGCACCGCCAGTTCGGAAGTGATCAGTGGTGTATTTACAGAGGAAAGCACCTGATGACATTTGTGGATAATCATGATGTTACAAGACTGGCAAGCATTCTGACGAATAAGAAACATATTCCGCTGGCATACGGACTGCTTATGGGTATGCCGGGAATCCCGTGCCTGTATTATGGAAGTGAATGGGCTGAGCCGGGGGAGAAAGCACCGGATAATGACTATGCGCTTCGCCCTTGCTTTGAAGAACCAAAGCCAAATGAGCTGACAGAGTTTATTAAGAAACTGATCCGTGTACGCCAGGAAAGTGATGCACTTTGCAATGGTGCTTATAAGAATGTAGTGATCCAGAATCATCAGCTGGTATTCGAGCGCTGCTCAGAGAAAGAACGAGTGATCGTTGCAATCAATGCTGCGGATTATCCATACACTGCCAATGCAGGAGAACTGAATGGAACGGCAGCAGATCTGCTGACCGGGGAAACGGTTACGATGAATGGTCAGCTTGAACTGAAACCATATAGTGTACAGTATTTAAAATTTTAGTATGAAAAATGTATGGGAAGATTCTCTGGAAAAGTACATTTGATCAACGAAAATAAGTAAAAATATAAGAAAAATATGTCAAAAAACAGTTGACACACACGGTACAGTATAATATAATAAGCAAGTATGACAAAAGGAGAAACAGTAAGAGGCCAAAGCCCCGGAATCTTGCTGATTCTGATATATTATCATGAAAATGTTAATGATTCACAGGAGGTAAACCACAATGAAAACTTATATGGCTAATCCAGATAAGATTGAAAGAAAATGGTATGTAGTTGACGCTTCGGAATATACATTAGGACGTTTAGCATCAGAAGTTGCTAAGGTTTTAAGAGGAAAGAACAAACCGGAGTTCACACCACACGTTGATACAGGCGATTATGTAATCGTTGTAAATGCAGAAAAGGTTAATGTAACAGGTAAGAAACTGAATCAGAAGATTTATTACAATCACTCTGATTATGTAGGTGGAATGAAAGAGACTACATTAGCAGAGATGATGGCTAAGAAACCAGAGAAGGTTATCGAACTTGCTGTTAAGGGAATGCTTCCAAAGGGACCTTTAGGAAGATCTATGATCAAGAAACTTCACGTATACGCTGGACCAGAGCACGCTCAGCAGGCTCAGAAACCAGTTGAACTGAAATTCTAAGAAAGGTTAAAAGGAGGATTTTACAATGGCTACTGCAAAATTTTACGGAACAGGTAGAAGAAAAAAATTCTGTTGCTAGAGTATATTTAGTACCAGGAACAGGTAAAATTACTATCAATAAAAGAGATATCGATGAGTATTTTGGACTTGAGACATTAAAGGTTGTTGTTCGCCAGCCATTAGCTGCAACAGACACAGAAGGAAAATTTGATGTAATCGTTAATGTTAAGGGTGGTGGATACACAGGACAGGCTGGAGCAATCCGTCACGGTGTTGCAAGAGCACTTCTTGAGGCTGATGCTGATTACAGACCAGTTCTTAAGAAAGCTGGATTCCTTACACGTGATCCACGTATGAAAGAACGTAAGAAATACGGTCTCAAAGCAGCTCGTAGAGCACCACAGTTCTCAAAGAGATAATTTATACGAATCATTCGAGATATACAAAAAAGAAGTACACAGCAGCCCCGGAAATGCAATGTTTCCGGGGTTTTTCTTTGCATAGCAAAGCATACAGATAAAGCTGCCATCGGCAGCTTTATCTGTAGTTCAGTTGATCTTATTCCTGCAATAATTGCTTTTCAAAGGTGGATAATAATTTGTTGATCGTAAAGAAATAACTCTTGCATTCGCTGCATGTTTTTGCATCGACTTCGATATCACCAAGAATGATGAGTTTGGCAGCCTGGAGTGCTGCAATAATGGTACGAAATTCGTCGGGTGTAATATCTGTGGCGTGATTAATCAATTTTTTCGCCGCAGAACAACAGAGTTGATAATTAATTTCTGCCTGGGCTTCTGATTCTGCAAGTCCAAGACGAGGCAGAACGGTAAGAGCATAAGCGGTTGCTTCTATGTCAGAATGATTAAAGGCATAGGAAATATGGCTCATAGTAAAACCTCCTTAAGTTTTTAAGAAAATTATAACATAAAAAGGAGAAAGAACGCGAGAATATGAGTAAAAATCAGAGGAAGACTTATTAAAGAAAAAGGGGTTTTACATTATAGATAATAATGTATACAATATAAAATATAAGTACATGGAAAAACTTTGATAAGGAGAATAAAAATGCTTGGTTTAAAACCAATAAAAATGCTGCCAGCAAGGGAACGAGTAGCGGCAGCACTTAGAAAGGCGATTATTTCAAGACAGATCACAGAGGGAGAAGTCCTGACACTGGAGAATACGGCTCAGGAACTAGGCGTATCGATCACACCGGTCAGAGAAGCCTTTCAGATTCTGGAAAGAGACGGGCTGATCGATCTGAAGCAGAATAAAGGTGCAACGGTATTGGGAATCAATGAGACAACACTCAGAGAACATTTTCAGATCCGGGCAGCACTGGAAAGTGAAGCATGTGCGCTGTGTTGCAGGAATCACATCGATATGAGCCGGATTGAACAGGTTCTGACGGTCTCAAAAGAGATGATTAAAAAAGAAGATTATGAGAATTATTCGAAGCTCAATCAGTCTCTGCATATGGAGATTTGGACAGCAGCCGGTAATGAAAAATTGAAGAAAATGCTTTCTGAACTCTGGAGCGGATTATCTCTTGGAGTTAAGATGACAGAAGCAGAATATGCAAAAAAGTCAATAAAAGAACATGAAGATATCATTGAAAGTATGAAAAAACTATGATACGATGGAGGCATGGAGAAGGATGCACCAGCATATAGAACGAAGCTTAGAAGATGTATTATCGGAGTTTTAGAAATAATAGTGCACAAAAAGAATAGGTAAAAATTATGTAAAACGTCGAACTTGTGATTAATGATTGACAAGTCTGGCGTTTTTAATTATGATTTGATTATGGATACATTATCATTTATAAATAATAAAAAAATAAATGATAAGAGTAAAAACAAAGGAGAGAGAAAAATGAGTAACAAGAACTTAATCGTGAACACTCCGGAACCAAAGCCTGGTATACTGGAGCGAGGAGATCTTTTTGCTATTGCGATAGGAATGGTAATCGGATCAGGAATGGTAACATTGATCGGACCGGCGATGGCAATGACAGGATATTCCGTATGGCTGGCATATCTGACAGCTATCGTTATGGGATTTTTTATGGTATTTCCGTATATTATCCTGGGGGGAACTATGAGAGTGGCAGGAGGACCTTACTCGATTGTAACAAATTTATCCGGTGTAAGTGCAGGAGGACTGGTAGCGTATACGAAGCTTGTAACTCCAATTCTGAACAGCTCTTTTGCACTGGCATTAGGCTTGTATGTAAATAATCTTCTTCCGGGAATTACAGTAAAAGCAATTGCGGTTGTGGGAATCTGCATCTTATTTGTATTAAATCTTCTGGGAATGGATATTTTTGCAAAGGTTAGTAAGATCTTATCAACAATCCTGCTGATCACAATGGTACTTTATGTTGTCTTTGGACTGACACAGATCAAGCAGCCAATCTTCCAGTTTTCTGGGGATAAGATGTTTACCGGAGGCTTTAAAGGATTCATGCTTGCTGCATTACTTCTGATCAACTCAGCAAATGGATATTACAATATCCTCTGGTACGGAAAAGATGCAAAGAAAGCGACAAAGGATGTACCGTTTGCAAGTATGGCATGTGTGCCGTGTCTTCTGTTCATCTATGTGGGGCTTGCCATGGTAACAGGCGGTGTGCTTCCGCATGATGAAGTTGCAGGAGCACCGACAATCTTACCGGCAGCGCAGGCAATCCTTCCTGGTGCAGTATATAAGATTTTCATGATCGGCGGACCAATCATGGCGATCATTACTACACTGAACAGTGTATTCAATGATGTCAGATATCCTCTTGCACAGGCTGCAAAAGACGGATGGCTTCCAAAGTTTATTTTAAAAGAGAATCGTTTTGGAGCACCGTATCTGATTTATACATACACACTGATCGTTGTTCTGATCCCAATCGTTACGGATATGAGCATTGTAACAATCACAAACATTTTCCAGGTAATTACATTCTTCATGAATGTGACTGTTGTATATGCAATTTCAAGACTTCCAAAAAGATATCCGGAAGCATGGGCAAAGAATAAATTCCATTTTTCAAATGGGGCATTATATACATTCTGTACTGTAAGTATCATCATTTATACAGTTATCTTTGTAAAGGGTATTTTCAGTATTAAAGTATCTTATGCAGTAGCAGCGGTTATTGTTATGCTTGCACTGATACTGATCGGAATCTATTTGACAAAGAAAGGTGGTATCCGTATCGAGACTTCACTCTGGGATCCATCTGTAAAAAAGGAGGAAAAGTAAGATGGCAGCAACTTATGTAAAACCAGGTGAACTGGGACTGAATCCGGAGAAATTGACAGAGATGTTAACGGAACTGGAACAGACAGTGGAAATCCACAGTATCTCAGTACGGTTTGATGGAAAAGTTATCTTAGAGGGTGCATGGGAGCCGTTCTCACTGGAGAAGCCGCAGATGCTGCATTCACTTTCAAAAATCGGAACAAGTATTTGTCTGGGATTTGCACTCGATGAGGGGAAGATTCATCTGGAAGATAAACTGCTTGATTATGTAAGAGATGAACTTCCGGAAGAATACGATCCGGCACTGGAAGATCTGACGATCTATCATCTGCTTACCATGCAGGCAGGTTCCAAAGAATGCTACAATAATGTATGGTTTTCGAAGCTTACAAGAGACTGGGAGACAAACTGGTTAAAACAGCCGAAGATAAGAGAAGATATCGGAAAAGCATTCCATTATGATTCCGGATGTAGTTATACACTTTCAAGAATTGTCACAAAGGTTATGGGAAAAAAGCTGTCTGGCACTGATGCAGGAGCGTGTATTTGACAAGATGGGATTTGGTGAGATCAACTGGCTGACCAGTCCGGAAGGACACAACACCGGTGGATGGGGAATGTACCTGACTGCAGGAAAGATCTCTGCACTGGCACAGCTTCTGCTTCAAAAAGGTGAATGGAATGGAGAGCAGCTGATACCGGCATGGTGGACCGAAGAGATAGGAAAGATGCGCGTTGTGATTCCGGAAGATGAGAAGAAAGCACTGACGCATTATGCTTATCATATCAAGGCCGGAAAAGAGATTTTTGCGGCAGAAGGAGCATTTGGACAGTATCTGATCTGTTTTCGTGATTATCCGGTTGCAATCGGAATCACGGCGGGGGCATCGGAATATCTGGCAGCAGATATCTGTCTGAAATACATCAAAAGAAGCAGTTCAGATCCCGTGTGAAAAAGAAAATCTGGAAGAGGCACAGGAAAAACTGGAAGAGAAACTGGTACATCTGACACTTCCGAAGCCGGAAGGTGACAAAAAAGACACAAATGAAGCAACAAAGAAACTATTAAATAAAAGAATTGTGTTTACAGAGAATCCAAGACAAATTGAGTCGGCAGTGATTTCAACGGTTGGAGAGGAATTAAAACTGGAACTTACTGTGGCAGGAGAAAAGAAGATTCTTTTTGCAGGATATAAGGACTGGAAATGTAATGATATGTATCCGAATGATTTTACGAAGAGATATCATGCGGTATCTTATGCGTTTGATGAAGATGCATTGTATCTCTCTGTGGGACTTCTGAATACATCATACAGAGAAGAATATTGTCTGTGGGTGAATTCGGAAAATGTAGTAGTTGGAACATGGAGACCGAATGTAACGTATCTTCCGGCAGAAGAAGATATGACATGGAAGTTTACCGGAACATTTGAACCGTCATGCATTCTGTAGATAGAATGAACGGTTAGTGGAAAAAGGAGAACCCCGTGAGGCAGAAGAAGCTGTCCCACGGGGTTTTTTGCATTGCATATTCGATAAAAGTTCATCTATTTACAGATGAACATATTTACAGTATGATACTGTAAACAACAAAAATGAACGGAGAAGATATATGAATGAGATAGCAGTTGTAACAGAGCAGGATATACCGGATATTCTTCGAATGATCCATGAAATCTATAGTGAACTTCCGAATAAGGAATGGTTCAGTCTGGATAGCGATGAGGAAGTAACAAGCTATATGATGACCGGTGGCTTTGGATTAAAGGCAATGTGTGATGGCAGACTGGCAGGTGTCTTTATCGCACGGGCAAAGAATCTTGGGGATGAGAATCTCGGATACGATCTGAAATTTGATGAAGAACAGCGAAAGCAGTCGGCACATATGGAGATTGCCATGGTAAGAAAAGAATACCGCGGACAGGGGTTGCAGAGAAAGATGATGGAAGAGTCAGAACAGATTCTGAAAGAACAGGGATATCATTATCTGCTTGGAACGGCACATCCGGACAATGTGGCAAGTGTGAATACATTCCTGAAATTACAGTATGAACAGGTGATGACGAAGGAAAAATATGGCGGGATGAAAAGGAGTATTTTCTGTAAAGCGATATAATGCAGATGTAATACAGAATGTACGAATCAAACCGGAATATATTATGATTGCAAGGTTCTGGTTGAAACGTTATAATGTAGATGTCAGCAGAGAGTTTGCTGGCATCTTTTCAAATTAAAAAAGTGAATAATCAGGGAGAAATTTATGAGTATATTAAATGTTGAACATCTGACACATGGTTTCGGGGACAGAGCCATATTCTCAGATGTTTCTTTTCGACTTTTAAAGGGAGAACACATCGGTCTTGTAGGAGCCAACGGAGAGGGAAAATCTACCTTTATGAATATTGTGACCGGAAAGCTTGTGCCGGATGAAGGAAAAGTAGAATGGTCTAAGAATGTACATGCAGGATATCTGGATCAGCATGCGGTCCTCGAAAAGGGAATGACCATCCGTGACGTGTTAAAATCTGCATTCGATCCGCTGCTTCAGAAAGAACAGCGTATGAATGAAATCTGTGATCTGCTTGGAACGGCAGATGAAGAAGAGATGAACCGTCTGATGGACGAACTCGGAACCATTCAGGATGAGCTTACGTTGCACGATTTCTATACGATCGATGCAAAGGTAGAGGAAGTGGCAAGAGCACTCGGACTTCTGGATCTGGGGCTGGACCGTGATGTTACAGACTTAAGCGGGGGACAGAGAACGAAAGTCCTTCTTGCAAAACTGTTATTGGAAAAGCCGGATATCCTGCTTCTGGATGAGCCGACCAACTACCTGGATGAGGAACATATTGCATGGTTGAAGCGCTATCTTCTGGATTATGAGAATGCATTTATTCTGATCTCGCATGATATTCCATTCTTAAACGAAGTGGTCAATATCATTTATCATATGGAGAATCAGGAACTGAACCGTTATGTGGGAGATTATGATCACTTCCAGGAAGTCTATGCTGTGAAGAAAGCACAGCTTGAGGCGGCCTACAGAAGACAGCAGCAGGAGATCAGTGAGCTGAAAGATTTCGTGGCACGTAATAAGGCACGTGTATCTACCAGAAATATGGCGATGTCCAGACAGAAGAAACTGGATAAGATGGATGTGATCGAGCTGGCGGCAGAGAAACCAAAGCCGGAATTTCATTTCCGTTATGGACGGACACCCGGAAAGATGTTATTCGAGACACATGATCTGGTGACGGGATATGATGAACCGTTATCGAAACCATTGAACTTCAGTATGGAGCGTGGACAGAAGATTGCACTTGTCGGAACGAACGGAATAGGTAAGACTACATTATTGAAGAGTATTCTGGGATTGATCCCATCGTTATCCGGAAGTTGCGAACTGGGAGAGAATCTGGAGATTGGTTACTTTGAGCAGGAAGTAAAAGGAGAGAATAAGACAACCTGTATTGATGAGATCTGGCAGGAGTTTCCTTCATTTACACAATATGAAGTCCGTTCTGCGCTGGCGAAATGTGGACTGACAACGAAGCATATTGAAAGTCAGGTCAGAGTATTAAGCGGTGGAGAACAGGCGAAAGTCAGACTTTGTAAGCTGATCAACAGGGATACGAATATATTACTTCTGGACGAACCTACAAACCATCTGGATGTGGACGCAAAGGATTCATTGAAAAAAGCTTTGCAGGAGTACAGAGGAAGTATTCTTTTAATCTGCCACGAACCTGAGTTTTATCAGGATGTAGTGAATGAAGTGTGGGACATGAGTAAGTGGACGACAAAAGTATTCTAACTGGGGATGATATAATTGGAAGAAACAAAACATGATAAAATGAAATACCGTCTGGCGGATGCTATGAAAAACTGTATGAAGAAGATGTCGGTAGAAAAGATTACGGTAAAAGAAATCGTAACAGAATGCGGAACGACAAGGCAGACATTTTACCGGAATTTTCAGGATAAATATGATCTGATCAACTGGTATTTTGATAAGATTTTGCTGGAATCATTTGAGCACATGGGAGAAGGAAGAACCGTCTACGAGAGCCTTGTCAACAAATTTGAATACATTCAGATGGAGCAGTTGTTTTTTCGGGCGGCATTCAAAAATGATCAGCAGAATTGCCTGAGAGATCATGATTTTGAACTGATTCAGGAGTTTTACACAAAGCAGATCGAAAGCCGGACAGGAAGGAAGATTTCCACCGAATTGCAGTTTGAACTGGAAATGTATTGCCTTGGTTCGGTTTATATGACGGTGCAGTGGGTGCTCGGGTATCGGAAATGTACGCCAGAAGAGCTGGCACATGCGCTGACCGAATCCATGCCTGTGCGGCTGAGGGAAGTATTTCAAAAACTGGGATTAATATAGAAAGAAGCTGTAAAACGCTTCCACTTTGTCTATAATTTAAAACGCCAGAACCGGTATTTGCCGGAACTGGCGTTTCTTTCATCAGTGACATTTTTTACAGTCCACTTTATATTGAATTGCAAGAAATTACATTAGTTTACGGAACAGTGCTTTCAGATCCTCCACACTGGCATCTTTTGGATTTCCAGGTGCGCAGGCATCGGCATGTGCGGATTCTGCAAGGAACTGTAAGTCTTCTTCCTTCAGTGCTTCCAGTTTGGTCGGAATTCCGACATCGACGGAAAGCTGCTGTACGGCATCAATCGCTGCCTTGCGGTATTCGTCCACAGACATTTCATCAACACCTTTGACACCCATGGCGCGTGCAATCTCACGGTATTTTTCACCGGTGCAGTCGGCATTGTATTCCATAACGATTGGGAGCATCATTGCACAGGCAACACCGTGTGGAGTGTCATAGACAGCACCGAGTGTGTGTGCCATGGAATGTGCGATTCCAAGTCCGACATTGGAAAATCCCATACCCGCGATATACTCGCCGAGTGCCATGCCTTCGCGTCCCTCTTTTTCGTTTGCAACGGCACTGCGCAGGGATTTGGAGATCAGCTCAATGGCTTTGAGGTGGAACATATCTGTCATTTCCCAGGCTGCTTTTGTAGTGTATCCTTCGATGGCGTGTGTCAGGGCATCCATACCGGTAGAAGCAGTAAGTCCCTTTGGCATGGAAGACATCATCTCAGGATCTACGATTGCGATAATTGGCATATCGTGTGGGTCAACACATACAAATTTACGCTTCTTTTCCACATCGGTAATGACGTAGTTGATGGTAACTTCTGCCGCAGTACCAGCGGTGGTCGGAACAGCGATGATCGGTACACATGGTTTTTTGGTCGGAGCTACGCCCTCAAGGCTGCGCACATCTTCAAATTCCGGATTGGCAATGATGATACCGATGGCTTTGGAAGTATCCATGGAAGAGCCGCCGCCGATTGCAATGAGGTAGTCGGCACCGGAATCCTTGAATGCCTGTACACCGTGCTGGACATTCTGGATGGTTGGATTTGGTTTGATATCGGAATAAATCTCATACACAAGACCATTCTTGTCCAGTACATCTGTTACCTTTTTTGTTACACCAAACTTGATCAGGTCAGGATCAGAGCAGACAAAAGCTTTCTGGAATCCGTGTGCTTTTGCCTCGGTTGCAATCTCCAGAATTGCACCTGCGCCGTGATAAGATGTTTCATTTAACATAATTCTGTTTGCCATAGTTGTAATCGTCTCCTTTGCATACATTCATGATACTCTTATTGTAGCAATGAAAAAATTCCGGGATGTAAGTTACAAAAAGCAGCAGATTGTAACATGTGGTCCAAAAAGTTTTTTTTGCTTGATTTTTTATGGGAAAAGGAGTAATCTGTCAATGGGAATGAAGTTCTCCCAAGGGAATTTTCCTGAACTGCTGAACGATAAGCTGATGACTTCTACGATTGTTTGATCGCAGAGACCATCGGCTTTTTTATTTGCTGTACGATTTTGAGGATGTGCAGGAGAAGGATTGATGCAGGATGGATGTAGCAGTAAATCAATTGTTCATATGTCGCATGTAAGAGACGAAAAAGGGATTATGAAAGAAGAGGAAAACCATGAATCTGTCACAAGATTTACAGGGATTAAAGAAAAAAACGCAAAAGAAACATTTTTGTATGTGCTATCTGCGCTGCTCCTTGGCATTGCAATTGGTGCCATTGACGCGGTATTTGGTCGTGTTTACTTTTTATTACAGATTTTCGTTCGGCGCATGTAGTTGTATTGCTGCCGTTTCTGCCGCTGGCAGGGCTTGGGATCGTCTGGTTATACCGGCATTTCAATGAGACGGCGGCAAAAAGGAATGACGCTTGTCATGGAAGCCGGGCAGGGAAAAGCGGGAAGTCGATTCCACTGGCACTCATCCCACTTGTCATGGCCGGTACATGGATCACACATCTGTTTGGCGGAAGTGCGGGGTGCGAGGGCGTTGCCGTGCAGATCGGTGCCACACTTT
>ENA-OQBL01000250-OQBL01000250.1-human-gut-metagenome-genome-assembly--contig:-NODE-250-length-30561-cov-4.169580_pt1 | contig 30561 bp, 29 predicted proteins | sample MGYA00242747_ERZ504553 | MGnify/ENA primary metagenome ERZ504553 (study PRJEB26092, sample SAMD00036240) | human gut metagenome | host: Homo sapiens | study: EMG produced TPA metagenomics assembly of...
TTTAATATAGGTGGACACCGTATTCCAACTACAATTCCTCTGTCTGAGGTAGTTTTCGAATCTCTTCAGTACGGTCGGGCTCAGCTTGCGCATGGGCATCGGTTGCCATTTGGCGAATACCGAGAATACATTCACCGTTGACTGGTAGATGTGTGCTGTTCCCCACCTGCCGCTTTCCCGGAGTTCCCCAATGACTGAGGAGAACATCTCTTGTAAGGTAATTTCATTTCTGCTCATTTTCAAATTATTTATAAAAAGGTTTATCCTGCAATTATAAATAAATTGAGAGCAAGTGCAAAGGCATCATTCTGAAATCTGCGAAACGGGAATGATGCCGTATCCGGCAGCTTATTTGTTGGCTAACGTCTGTTTAGTGGCTGATATACGTATCCTGGAAGAACCGTTTGTTGTCGTTTAGGCTGCAAGTGGCATCCACTCCGGCTTGTTGCAGGCGTTCGGTAATCTCATTCAGCTTTTTCCTCGAAACCCTTCCGGTATAAAACAGACGATAGCGGTAATCGTTGTCCAACAATTCCATGACGTGCGTGAAATTCTGTTCGCGGGCAAAGTCGAAGTTTACTTTTCTTAGGTTTTGGTACGGATAGCGGATGTTCCTGCCTACGCTGTGTATGATGAGGCCGTCATTGTCCAGCGTCAGGTAACAGAAGCGGGTCATCAGCATGCTGATGAAAAAAAGACTTAATGCAAACGAAATGATAGCCGGGATGAAGCCCCCACCATACGTTGCCACTGACGGAATAATATCCCAAGATAAGGGACACTAGGAATAAGACAAAGAACCAGAACATATAGAGTGACGGGCGCTGGTATGTTTCTGTGGGAATCTTTGCGGCTGTCCGTTCCCTCGGTGCGTAGTTGTCGAAGGGGATTTCTTGGGAGACTAGGTAGCGGATGACCGAGGAAGGGTGACGGAAAGGAGGCAGATAGATTGCTTTTTCTTTCCCTTCCTTTAGATGTAAAGTCAGTATGCCCGGACCGTATTTGTCTTTTGCAGCCAGGTTGCTTTTGCGGGGAACCTGGTGGTAACGCTTCATGAAACTGAAACTCTTGATTTGGTGCAGTCCGATGTGCTGGCTTTGCAGCAGTTGTTCGGCTCTTTTCTGTTCTTTACTGGTCACTTCCATAGTTCTTATTTTTTAAGTTCGGGATAACTGATGCGGGTATGGTATATAGTCTTCAGCTTCTCCTTGAATACGTTCTTCACGGTGGCGATATCCTTGAAGGTGATGGGGCATTCCTTGAAATAGCCTTCTGCCACTTGCGAATCGATAATCTTGTCTACCAGGTTGCTGATGCTCTCTTCCGTATATTCGGGCAGACTGCGTGAAGCGGCTTCCACCGAATCGGCCATCATCAGGATAGCCTGCTCTTTGGTGAACGGGTTGGGACCGGGGTAAGTGAATGCCTCCTCGTTGGGGGCTTCACCGGGGTGTTCGTTTTTCCAGGAGATATAGAAATACTTCGTTTTTCCACGACCATGGTGAGTGGTGATGAAATCCTTGATTACTTTGGGGAGATTGTTCTTCTCGGCCAGCTTCAGCCCGTCCGTCACATGGCTGATGACGACTTGGGCACTTTGCTCATAGCCCAGATTCTTGTGCGGATTGACTCCGCCCGACTGATTCTCGGTGAAGAACACCGGATTCTCCATCTTGCCGATGTCATGATACAGCGCTCCGGTACGTACCAGCTGGCTTTTGGCTCCGATGCGGTTGGCCGCTTCTGCCGCAAGGTTGGCAACCTGCATGGAATGCTGGAAGGTGCCGGGAACTGTCTCGGACATGCGGCGCAGCAGGCTGTTATTGATGTTGGACAATTCGACCAGGGTGACATTGGAGGTAAAGCCGAACGTCTTTTCCACCAGGAAGAGCAGGGGATAGGTGAACAGCAGCAACACTCCGTTGATGACGAAATAGGTGTACATGCTTCCGTTGATTTTTGTCAAGTCGTTTTCTGTAATCAGCTCAAAAGCAAAGTAGACGGCAGCGTAGGTCAATATGACGAGGAAGGCTGTTCGGAACAGTTGCGACCGTTGTGAAAGCTCCCTCAGACTGAAGATGGCAACCAGTCCCGCCGAGAGTTGCAGAAGAATGAATTCATGCGGATAGCGCAGGCAGATGGAGCATATCAGTATGGTGGTGACTTGTGCGATGAAGGCCGTGCGTGAGTCGAGGAACACCCGGATGATGACCGGCAGCATGGCATACGGGATGATATAGACATTGAATATGTTGTTGGCAACCATGATGGCCGTCACCACGCAATAGAACATGATGAGGGCGAAGAGCAGGGAGAGGCTGCCCTTGCGCTTGTAGTAATCTTTACGGAACAAGTCGAGGTAGAGCATGAAACACAGCATGAAGATACTGGCAAACAGTACCTGCCCCGCCAGCATCAACCGTTTTTGCCCGATGGACTCACTGCGTTTGATGGATTCTTTCCGTAGACTTTCAAGGATGTTGTATGTCTCCTGGCTGACAATCTCGCCGCGGTCGATGATTTTCTGTCCGCTCAGTACGATGCCGTTGGCCCATGAATAGTTGTCGAGCATCTCCTTCTTGGCGGTCTCTGTCCGCTGCTCGTCATAGGTTAGATTAGGAAACAGATATTCGTTCAGCGAGCATTGCCGTAGAATGTCCGGGCGGTAGTGGGCGGTATCGGCCGTGAGTATATAGTTATAGGCATCCTTCACCGAATATACCTTGTTGATGTCCTGCTGGTTGGCCAGTTTGTCGTTAATGACCATGATGGCGGTTGTGCTGTCCTTATGCAGTTGGTTCAACTCTTCGGTGGAAACGATGCCGGCGCGATATACTTCAGAGAGTTTCCTTTCCAGAAAGCGGACGTAGTCGGTGGAGGGGAGCAGGCCGCGCAGGTGGGTCTGATAGTCTGCCTTCAACTTGGCGAGCACACTTTTCTCAATGCTTTTGTCCAGCTGGAAATACGGCTGGAAGGCGGCGAGGATACTGTCCTGCTCGCGTTTCACCACTTCGTCGGCCTTATAGATGGGGAAGTCGAAGGTGGCCATGAGCTGTCCGTACTTCCAGGGCTTGTCAATGTCGAACTGGTAGTTGAATTTACCGTCACGTGGCAGAAAATAGACAATAATCCCCACAGTGCCGATGAATATCAGTGCTCTGTATAGCAAATCTCTGAGTGAGAACTCTTTTTGGGTATTGAAATAACTCATATCGGCTGAAATTTTTGCGAAAAGTACAAAAAAAAACATTAGTGTGGAAAAAAAGGTTTAATTTTGCCGTCTAAAATATTCATAAGTAAGGTAGATTATGACAGAAAGAAAGGTCAGAGTCCGTTTTGCCCCGAGTCCTACGGGGGCGTTGCACATCGGCGGTGTGCGTACAGCTTTATACAATTATCTCTTTGCGCGTCAGCATGGAGGAGATTTGATATTTCGTATTGAAGATACTGATTCCAACCGGTTTGTACCGGGTGCGGAAGAATATATCCTGGAGTCTTTCAAGTGGTTGGGCATCCCGTTTGACGAGGGCGTGAGTTTCGGTGGAGACCATGGCCCGTACCGTCAGTCGGAACGTCGGGAAATATACAAGAAGTATGTTCAGATTCTGCTGGAGGCCGGAAAAGCCTACATCGCTTTCGATACTCCTGAGGAGCTGGAAGTAAAGCGTGCGGAGATTGCGAATTTCCAGTACGATGCTTCTACCCGCATGCAGATGTGCAATTCACTGGCCCTTCCTAAAGAAGAGGTAGACGCGCTGATTGCTGCCGGTAAGCAGTACGTGGTGCGTTTCAAGATAGAGCCGAACGAAGATGTGCATGTGAACGACTTGATTCGTGGGGAAGTGGTGATAAACTCTTCCATTCTTGATGACAAGGTTCTTTATAAATCGGCAGATGAACTACCTACTTACCATCTGGCCAATATTGTGGACGACCATTTGATGGAAGTGTCCCATGTGATACGTGGTGAGGAATGGTTGCCTTCCGCACCGTTGCATGTATTGCTCTACCGTGCCTTTGGGTGGGAGGATACCATGCCTGCCTTTGCGCATTTGCCCTTGTTGCTGAAGCCCGAGGGTAACGGCAAATTGAGTAAGCGTGACGGCGACCGTCTGGGCTTCCCGGTTTTCCCGTTGGAGTGGCATGACCCCAAGTCGGGAGATGTCTCTTCAGGTTACCGCGAATCTGGTTATCTGCCCGAAGCGGTCATTAATTTCCTGGCTCTGCTGGGCTGGAATCCGGGCAATGACCAGGAACTGATGTCTATGGATGAATTGGTGAAATTGTTTGATTTGAGCCATTGTAGCAAGTCGGGTGCCAAATTCGACTATAAGAAAGGTATCTGGTTCAACCATGAGTACATCATGATGAAACCGGATGCGGAGATAGCTTGTCTTTTCAGGCCGGTGCTGGAGTCTAACGGCATAGATGCCTCCAACTATAGCGACGAGTTCCTTACGAAAGTGATTTCACTGGTGAAGGGACGCGTCAACTTCGTAAAGGAACTGTGGGACCAGACCCGTTTCTTCTTCGTAGCTCCCACGGAATATGCGGCAAAGGATGTGAAGAAACGTTGGTCGGAAGATACTCCCCGCATCATGGCTGAATTGATGGATGTGCTGCGCGGTATCGGGGATTTCTCCTCCAAGCCTTCCGAAGATATTGTGATTGGCTGGATTACCGAGCGTGGCTATCACATGGGAAATGTGATGAATGCCTTCCGCTTGTCAGTGGTGGGCGAGTGTAAAGGTCCGCACATGTTCGACATTACCGAGCTGATTGGCAAGGAAGAGACGTTGGTCCGTATACAGCGTGCTGTTGATGCTTTAAAGTGAATAAATCTTCTTCATCCTTAATCCATATAGTATGCTATATGACTTGGCAATAGCCATCTACGATATTCTGGTGCATCTGGCTGCTCCATTTAGCCGTAAGCCCCGAAAGATGATGAAGGGACACTGGGTGGTTTATGAACTTCTCCGGCAGCAGTTGGAGAAGGACGTGCGCTATATATGGTTCCATGCCGCTTCTTTGGGGGAGTTCGAGCAGGGACGGCCGTTGATTGAGAAAATTCGTGCCAAATATCCGGATTACGGTATTCTGCTGACTTTCTTCTCGCCGTCGGGCTATGAGGTCCGCAAGAATTATAGGGGGGCAGACGTTGTCTGCTACCTGCCTTTCGACAAGCCTCGAAATGTGAAGAAGTTCCTGGATATCGTGAATCCCTGCATGGCATTCTTCATCAAGTACGAGTTCTGGAAGAACTATCTGGACGAACTGCATAAGCGTCGTATTCCGGTGTACAGCATTTCCTCCATTTTCCGTCGCGGGCAAGTATTTTTCAAGTGGTATGGCGGTACGTACAGACATGTGCTGCGCGACTTCGACCATTTGTTTGTGCAGAATGAACGCTCCAAACGCTATCTGGCGAAGATAGGCATCAGCCGTGTCACGGTGGTGGGGGATACCCGTTTTGACCGTGTGCTGCAGATTTGTGAGGAAGCTAAGCGTCTGCCTTTGGTGGAGCTTTTCAAGAACAATACGATGACTTTTGTGGCAGGAAGCTCTTGGCAGCCGGACGAGGATTTATTTATTGAATACTTCAATCAGCATCCGGAGGTGAAGTTGATTATCGCTCCGCATGTCATCGACGAGAACCATCTGGTAGAGATTATCCGTAAACTGAAACGCCCTTATGTGCGCTATACCCGTGCCAACGAGAAGAATGTCCGTAAGGCCGATTGCCTGATTATTGATTGCTTCGGGCTGCTCTCTTCCATTTACCGCTATGGCGAGATTGCCTATATCGGAGGTGGTTTCGGAGTGGGAATCCACAATACCCTTGAGGCTGCAGTTTATGGCATTCCGGTGATTTTCGGACCGAAGTATCAGAAATTTCAGGAGGCCATCCAGTTGCTGGAGACAAAAGGCGCTTTCTCGGTGAAGGATTATGAGGAGCTGAAAACTTTGCTCGACCGTATGCTGACAGATGAAGTCTTTTTGCGCGAATCAGGCATGAATGCAAGCAATTATGTGACCAGCAATGCCGGTGCGACGGATAAGATAATGAGTATGATAAACTTTTAGAAGAGTAAAGAGTGATAACGATAGGGCGATAAAGGTGATGGAATGGCATCCCTTTATCGCCCTGTTTTTTAAGGGGGGCCTTGCCTCCCTTTATTTGTACCAGTCGGAATACATCAGATAGTTGTGTGCAATCTTCTGGTTCAGCTCCTTGGCCTGCTTCGGGTCCACTTTCTTGATGAACTTGGCGGGGACTCCTCCCCAAATGCTTCCCGGCTCGATGACCGTATTACTCAATACCAGGGAACCGGCGGCGACAATGGCCCCTTCGCCCACTACTGCGTGGTCAAGGATGGTGGAACCCATCCCTACCAAAGCATAGTCCTTGATGGCAGCTCCGTGGATGGTCACGTTGTGCCCCACGGATACGTGGTCTCCTATCTCTATGGTCGATTTCTCGTACAAGGTATGGAGTACGCTTCCATCCTGGATGTTTACTCCGTTTCCTATGCGGATTGAATTTACGTCACCTCGCAGCACGGTGCTGAACCAGATGCTGCAATCCCGTCCCATCTTGACGTCACCAATGATAACCGCATTGTCCGCCAAAAAACAATTCTCCCCGATTTCGGGAGTGAATCCTCTTACTGATTTTATTAATGCCATTTTTTAGTGATTAGTAGTTAGGTTACTGCATGCTTCCTTCAGCCATTCCCGTTCTTCTTCGTTCAGGCTTGGCGAAAGTTTCTCGTATACATGCTGGTGATAGTTGTCCAGCCATGCCGTTTCCTCTGCCGTCAGCATCTCTTTGATGATACCTTTCTTGCAGATGGGGCAGAGGGTAATGGTTTCGAATTTCAGGTAATTTCCGAACATGCCTTCACGGTCCTTCACGGTCAGCATCAGGTTTTCTGTGCGTATTCCATGACTTCCGGCTTTATAGACGCCCGGTTCGTTGGAAGTGACCATTCCCGGCCGGAGGGTTACCGGATTCTCGTTCATACGGATGCTTTGCGGACCTTCGTGCACATTGAGGAAATGACCTACGCCGTGTCCGGTACCATGCAGGAAGTTCATGTGGTGCTGCCATATCGGCATGCGGGCCAGTACATCCAGTTGCGCTCCTCGCGTACCTTCCGGGAAGACAGCCATGGCAAGGTTGATATGTCCTTTCAGTATCAGGGTGTAGTCCGTCTTCTCTTCTTCGGTCAGTTCCCCCAGTGCGATGGTGCGGGTGATGTCGGTAGTGCCGTCCAGGTATTGCGCACCCGAGTCCAGGAGCAGGAATCCCTCGGGTTTCAGTGGCACGTCCGTTTCCGGAGTGGCTTCGTAGTGTACAATGGCTCCATGCTCCTTGTACCCGGCAATGGTGTCGAAGCTTTTCCCCCATGTAGAGTGGCTGTGCGGCACGGAATTCGTGTAGTTTCTTGTCTACGCTGATTTCTGTCTCGTTGCCTGCGGGAACGGCCTCCTCCAGCCATTTCAGGAATTTCACCAGTGCCACTCCGTCGCGTTGCATGGCTGCGTGGATGCCGGCTATTTCCCGGTCATTGCGGACTGCTTTCAGCAAGGCTATCGGTGAGCGCTCGTCAAGTACCCGGCAGGAAGGGGGGAGGGCAGAATAAACGGCATAATTCGTCCTTCCCATGTCGAGCATGATGCTGCCGTCCGGTATTTTTGTCACAAAGGATTCGGTGTCCTCATAAGCGTGGATGGTGACGCCGGCTTCTTCCAGATAGGCTGAAAGCTCTTCCGTTACTTTCTCGGGCTGGATGAAAAAGTGTGTTTCTTGTTCGTTGATTATCAGATAGCTCACTACTACGGGGTTGCAATGCACATCGTTGCCGCGTATGTTGAGTGCCCATGCTATCTCGTCCAATGCCGACACCAATAATACGTCTGCTTCGCTTTTCTTCATTTCCCGGCGGATATCAGCCAGTTTGTCCGGGCAGCTTTTCCCGGCGTATTTCATCTCGTGGATAAAGGCGGGTGCTTCGGGCATGGGAGGGCGGTCTGTCCATATCTCATTCATCGGGTCGGCAATGCTCTTTATGGTGATGTCGTTTTTTTGCCAAATCCTCTTGCAGGGCTATGGCTTGTGTGGTGGAAAAATACCTTTCCGTCTATACCTACAACTGAATTCGCTGTAAGGTTCTCCCGCAGGAAATCGAGGATGCTGGGCGTTTCGGGCAACATTTCCTTGTATAAGTCGATGCCGCTGCCTTCCAGCTGCTGCTCGGCTTGGAGAAAATAGCGGGAATCTGTCCACAGCCCCGCCTTGTCGGTGGTAATCACCACCGTGCCTGCCGAACCGGTAAAACCTGATATCCATTCTCTTGATTTCCAGTACGGTGCTACGTACTCGCTTAGGTGCGGGTCGGTACTGGGGATAATGAAAGCGTCTATGCCTTCTCTTTTTAACAATGCCCGTAAAGCATCTATACGTTGATTGATTGTCTGAGCCATATTTTTATAAATGTAATTAAGTAGGCGTGTAAATGAGTTTATAATCTCTCCATTCTCTGCTTTCAAAGTTACACATTCTCTTTTAAAAAATTGCCATGCTTCACGGATTTTAGCGGATTGGCTCAATAAAAACATCTTTCCCTCTGCTCATTCGTTTGATAATTAGGAATTATGGGTAATTTTTTTGCAGAAAGTTTTGTGAATAAAGAAAGTATGTGTAATTTTGCCGCTCAATTTGATCGTGAGATTTTTAAACCATTAACATTTAATTAAAAGAAAATGATTGTAGTACCTGTAAAAGAAGGCGAAAACATTGAAAAAGCGCTGAAGAAATTACAAAAGAAAGTTTGAAAAAACTGGCACAGTTAAGGAATTGAGACGCAGACAACAGTTCGATAAACCGTCTGTGACTAAAAGACTTAAGAAAGAACGTGCTGTTTACGTTCAACAACTTCAGCAAGTAGAAGATTAATAATTCGTAAATTCCTTTGAATTATTGAATTCTTTTTCATACATTCGTTGCATGATTTTAGATATGTAGCGATATGTTGTTGACAGATTCTTTTCTTGACTATCTTCTGTACGAGCGGAACTATTCCAAAGGTACGATTGAGTACTATCGGACAGATATTCTTGAACTGCAGAGGTTTGGAGAAGAAATGTGGGGGGACTTGACTCCATCGGATGTAGATGCAGAACTTGTTCGTGAATGGATTGCTTCCTTGATGGACAAAGGACTTGCTTCTAATACGATAAACCGAAAGCTGAGCTCTATCCGGACATATTATAAATTCCTTTTGAGGAGAGGTGAGGTTGCGGTAGATCCGTTACGAAAAGTTACGGGGCCCAAAAAGAAAAAACCGCTTCCAGTATTTCTGAGAGAAGGTGAGATGGATAGGTTGCTGGATGATATGGATTTTGGTGAAGGTTTTGAAGGGTGTCGCGACCATATGATTGTTGAAATGTTCTATGCTACCGGCATGCGACTTTCAGAATTGATAGGGTTGGATGACAAAGATATTGATTTTTCGGCTTCTCTCGTTAAAGTGACAGGAAAGCGGAATAAGCAGCGTCTTATACCTTTTGATGAGGAGCTGGGGCGCTCGATGAGGGAATATGTCAATGTGCGGAATGAGGCTGTTCCGGTTCGCTCGGATGCTTTTTTTATCCGGAAGAATGGAAAGAGGCTTTACCGCGGTATCGTAGCATGCCTTGTGAAACGAAACCTTTCGAAGGTAGTGACTGTAAAAAAAAGAAGTCCCCACGTGCTGAGGCACACCTTTGCAACGGCTATGCTGAACAATGGTGCTGATTTAGGTTCGATAAAAGAACTCCTCGGGCACGAGAGTCTGGCGACAACGGAAATTTATACGCATACTACTTTTGAAGAGCTTAAAAAAGTGTATAATCAGGCTCATCCCCGAGCCTAAAGTAAAAAGGAGGTAAGTATGGAAGTAAGAATTCAATCGATTCACTTTGATGCGTCAGAGCAATTGCAGTCTTTCGTTCAAAAGAAAGTTGCTAAGTTGGAGAAATTTTACGACGATATAAAGAAAGTAGAGGTGTCATTAAAGGTAGTAAAACCAGAAACAGCCGAAAATAAAGAAGCCGGAGTGAAAGTGTTGGTTCCCAATGGCGAGTTTTATGCAAACAAGGTTTGTGATACGTTTGAAGAAGCGGTAGATTTATGTCTGGAAGCTTTGGAAAAATCAGCTGGTTAAGTACAAGGAAAAGCAACGGAGCAAATAATTTTCCGCTAAAATTTTGCGGGTAAAAATAAATGTCTAAATTTGCAGCCGTTTCGCTCACGCTATGAACGTTACGGTTGCATTTTTTAGCTTGCCTCTTTAGCTCAGTTGGCCAGAGCACGTGATTTGTAATCTCGGGGTCGTTGGTTCGAATCCGACAAGAGGCTCGCTCAAGGATGAGTGGAATAAGTCTTTCTTCACGAGGTGGAGGTGATATGAAAACGGAAATCGTTCGGGTAAAGTTTACTCTGCGATGATTTAGTAAGGAAAAGAGTTCTTTTTATAATGTAGGGGCAAATACCAGAGTGGCCAAATGGGGCAGACTGTAAATCTGCTGGCTTACGCCTTCGGTGGTTCGAATCCATCTTTGCCCACAACTCTTATTCTCCTTGCTGTTATAGCTCAGTGGTAGAGCACTTCCTTGGTAAGGAAGAGGTCCCGGGTTCAAGTCCCGGTAACAGCTCACAAAAATGTAAAAGCTGATTATTAATCAAATAAATAACAAGTAAAGCTATGGCTAAAGAGAAATTCGAACGTACCAAACCGCACGTAAACATTGGTACAATTGGTCACGTTGACCACGGTAAAACCACGTTGACAGCTGCTATCACTACAGTGTTGGCAAAGAAAGGTCTTTCTGAACTGCGTTCTTTCGATTCTATCGATAACGCTCCTGAAGAAAAAGAAAGAGGTATCACTATCAATACTTCTCACGTAGAGTATGAAACAGCTAACCGTCACTACGCTCACGTAGACTGCCCGGGTCACGCTGACTACGTAAAGAACATGGTAACTGGTGCTGCTCAGATGGACGGTGCTATCATCGTAGTTGCTGCTACTGATGGTCCGATGCCTCAGACTCGTGAGCACATCTTGTTGGCTCGTCAGGTAAACGTACCGAGACTGGTTGTATTCATGAACAAGTGTGATATGGTAGACGACGCTGAAATGTTGGAGCTCGTTGAAATGGAAATGCGTGAACTGCTTTCAGCTTACGAATTCGATGGCGACAACACTCCGTTTATCCAGGGCTCTGCTCTTGGTGCGTTGAATGGCGTTGAAAAGTGGGAAGAGAAGGTTATGGAGCTGATGGAAGCTTGTGATACTTGGATTCCTCTGCCTCCGCGTGATGTTGATAAACCGTTCTTGATGCCGGTTGAAGACGTATTCTCAATCACTGGTCGTGGTACTGTAGCTACTGGTCGTATCGAAGCTGGTGTTATCCATGTAGGTGACGAAGTTGAAATCCTTGGTTTGGGTGAAGACAAGAAGTCAGTTGTAACTGGTGTTGAAATGTTCCGCAAGTTGCTGGATCAGGGTGAAGCTGGTGACAACGTAGGTCTGTTGCTCCGCGGTATCGACAAGAACGAAATCAAACGTGGTATGGTTCTTTGTAAGCCCGGTCAGATTAAACCTCACTCTAAGTTCAAAGCTTCTATCTACGTTTTGAAGAAAGAAGAAGGTGGTCGTCACACTCCGTTCCACAATAAATACCGTCCTCAGTTCTATCTGCGTACTATGGACTGTACAGGTGAAATCACTCTTCCGGAAGGAACTGAAATGGTAATGCCTGGTGATAACGTAGAAATCACTGTAGAACTGATCTACCCGGTAGCATTGAACGTAGGTTTGCGTTTCGCTATCCGTGAAGGTGGTCGTACGGTAGGTTCTGGTCAGATTACTGAAATTCTTGACTAATAACCAATATAATCTTAATCAGTTCCCGGTATACATCGGGAACTGATTATGTACAAACGGGAGTAGCTCAGTTGGTAGAGCACCGGTCTCCAAAACCGGGTGTCGGGAGTTCGAGCCTCTCCTCCCGTGCTAATATTTTTGAAATGAAGAAGATTGTAGCTTATTTTAAAGAAACTTACGACGAACTTGTTCATAAAGTGTCGTGGCCTACGTATTCTGAACTTACTAACAGTGCAGTAGTTGTTTTATATGCTTCCCTACTAATTGCAGTGGTAGTATTTGCGATGGACTTCTGTTTCCAGCATCTGATGGAATTTGTTTATCCACATTAAAAGTAAGAAGAAATGTCTGAGATTGAAAAGAAATGGTACGTTTTGCGTGCTATTAGCGGAAAAGAAGCTAAGGTAAAGGAATACCTTGAAGCTGATATTAAAAACAGCGACCTTGGTGATTACGTATCTCAGGTATTGATTCCTACCGAAAAGGTATATCAGGTTCGCAATGGTAAGAAAATTGTGAAAGAGAGAAGTTATCTCCCTGGTTACGTTTTGGTGGAGGCTGCTCTGGTGGGTGAGGTTGCTCATCATCTGAGAAATACTCCTAATGTGATAGGGTTCTTGGGTGGTTCGGAAAAACCCGTACCTCTGAGACAGTCGGAAGTGAATCGTATACTTGGTACGGTTGACGAATTGCAGGAATCAGGTGAAGACTTGAGTATCCCGTATGTAGTCGGCGAGACTGTAAAGGTGAATTACGGTCCGTTCAGTGGATTCAGTGGAATCATTGAAGAAGTGAACACCGAGAAGAAGAAACTGAAGGTCATGGTCAAGATATTCGGACGGAAGACTCCGCTCGAATTGGGCTTTATGCAAGTTGAAAAATGAATAGTGCAGGTGTTACGCTGTAGTATTCTTCATTAATGTTTATATATAAATCAATTAGAAAATTGGCTAAAGAAGTTGCTGGACTAATCAAATTACAGATTAAAGGAGGCGCGGCAAATCCATCTCCCCCAGTAGGACCTGCTTTGGGTTCCAAGGGTATCAATATCATGGAGTTTTGCAAGCAATTCAACGCCAGAACCCAAGACAAAGCAGGAAAGATTCTTCCTGTGATTATCACTTACTACGCAGACAAGTCTTTCGATTTTGTAATCAAGACTCCTCCCGTGGCTATCCAGTTGTTGGAAGTGACGAAGCAAAAGAGTGGTTCTGCTGAGCCTAACCGTAAGAAGGTTGCCGAAATTACTTGGGAACAAGTTCGTACGATTGCTCAGGACAAAATGGTTGACTTGAACTGTTTCACTGTAGAAGCTGCCATGAAAATGGTTGCCGGTACAGCTAGAAGTATGGGTATCGCTGTAAAAGGGGAGTTCCCGGTTAATAATTAATAAACTTCAATTAGAATGGGTAAACTGACAAAAAATCAAAAGTTGGCTGCAGAAAAAATTGAAGCAGGGAAAGCATACTCTCTCAAGGAAGCTGCTCAGTTGGTAAAAGAAATCACTTATACCAAGTTTGACGCTTCTCTGGATATCGACGTACGTTTGGGCGTTGACCCGCGTAAGGCCAACCAGATGGTGAGAGGTGTTGTATCACTTCCTCACGGTACTGGTAAGGTTGTACGCGTTTTGGTGCTTTGTACACCAGATGCTGAAGCTGCTGCAAAAGAAGCCGGAGCTGACTATGTTGGTCTTGACGAATATATTGAAAAGATCAAAGGTGGATGGACTGATATTGATGTGATTATCACTATGCCGTCCATCATGGGTAAGATTGGTGCACTCGGTCGTGTGCTCGGTCCTCGTGGATTGATGCCTAACCCCAAGAGTGGCACTGTAACTATGGATGTTGCTAAAGCTGTAAGAGAAGTAAAACAAGGTAAAATCGACTTCAAGGTTGACAAGAGCGGTATTGTTCATACTTCTATCGGTAAAGTTTCATTTAGCGCTGAGCAAATTCGCGACAATGCGAAAGAATTCATCTCTACTTTGAATAAATTGAAACCGACTGCAGCCAAGGGTACATATATTAAGAGTATTTATCTTTCTAGCACGATGAGTGCGGGCATCAAGATTGACCCGAAAACAGTAGAAGAAATCTAATAAAACGGAGTAATAATGAGAAAGGAAGATAAAAGTACGATTATTGAGCAGATTGCTGCTACAGTGAAGGAATACGGTCACTTCTATTTGGTGGATACCACTGCCATGAATGCTGCTACAACCAGCATGTTGAGAAGAGAATGTTTCAAAGCTGACATCAAATTGATGGTAGTTAAGAATACATTGCTTCACAAGGCATTGGAAAGCCTGGAAGAAGACTTTTCTCCGCTTTATGGTTCTCTGAAAGGTACAACTGCCGTAATGTTCAGCGACGTTGCTAACGCACCGGCCAAGTTGATCAAAGATAAGGCTAAGAATGGTATTCCCGGACTGAAGGCTGCATATGCAGAAGAAAGCTTCTATGTTGGTGCTGACCAGTTGGATGCTCTCGTAAGTATCAAGAGTAAGAATGAAGTTATTGCCGATATCGTTGCATTGCTGCAGTCACCGGCCAAGAATGTTATTTCTGCTCTGCAATCAGGTGGTAACACCCTCCACGGAGTTCTCAAGACTCTTGGTGAACGTCCCGAAGCGTAAATTTCGGAAAAAGAATTATATCAATTTATTTAGTATTTAAACAATTAAAAATCATACAAAAATGGCAGATTTGAAAGCTTTTGCAGAACAATTAGTTAACTTGACAGTAAAAGAAGTTAATGAACTTGCAACAATCCTGAAAGAAGAATATGGTATTGAACCTGCTGCTGCAGCTGTAGCTGTTGCTGCTGGTCCTGCAGCTGGTGGTGCTGCTGCCGCAGAAGAAAAGACTTCTTTCGACGTAGTATTGAAGAGCGCTGGCTCAGCTAAACTTCAGGTAGTTAAAGCCGTTAAGGAAGCTTGCGGTCTTGGCTTGAAGGAAGCTAAGGACATGGTAGACGGTGCTCCTAGCGTAGTAAAAGAAGGTTTGGCTAAAGACGAAGCAGAATCATTGAAGAAAACATTGGAAGAAGCTGGAGCTGAAGTTGAACTTAAATAACATTAGCCTGTAAATCAGGTAATTCGGTTAGGAACCCTTCGTGAAAAGGGTTCTTAACCTTTTTGTGTATATATTTAAAATTAAGTTCTACAAATCCATTAACAGATGTCTTCAAATACTGTAAATCAAAGAGTTAATTTTGCTTCGACTAAGAATCCGCTTGAATATCCGGATTTTCTGGAAGTACAATTGAAGTCATTCAAAGACTTTCTACAACTGGACACCCCACCCGAGAAGCGTAAGAACGAGGGACTGTATAAAGTATTTGCTGAAAACTTCCCCATTGCCGATACAAGAAATAATTTTGTTCTTGAGTTTTTGGACTACTATATTGATCCGCCGCGCTATACCATTGATGAATGTATAGAGCGAGGGCTTACATATAGCGTGCCTTTGAAGGCAAAATTGAAATTATATTGTACCGACCCCGACCACGAAGATTTTGACACGGTCATTCAGGACGTGTTCCTAGGTCCCATTCCTTACATGACGGATAAGGCGACATTCGTCATCAACGGTGCGGAACGTGTGGTTGTATCCCAACTTCACCGTTCACCGGGCGTATTTTTCGGACAGAGCGTACATGCCAACGGTACCAAGTTGTACTCAGCCCGTATCATCCCGTTCAAGGGTTCGTGGATTGAGTTTGCCACCGACATCAACAACGTCATGTATGCTTACATTGACCGTAAGAAGAAATTGCCGGTTACTACTTTGCTGAGAGCCATCGGTTTTGAGAATGACAAGGACATTCTCGAGATCTTTAATTTGGCGGAAGACGTGAAGGTAAACAAGACGAATCTCAAGAAGATGGTGGGACGTAAGTTGGCCGCACGTGTGTTGAAAACATGGATTGAGGATTTTGTAGACGAAGATACCGGTGAAGTTGTTTCCATCGAGCGTAACGAAGTCGTTATCGATCGTGAAACTGTAATCGAGCCGGAACATGTTGATATTATATTAGAGTCGGGTGTTCAGAATATCCTCGTACACAAGGAAGAACCGAACCAGTCTGACTATTCTATTATATATAATACTCTGCAGAAGGATCCGAGTAACTCGGAAAAAGAAGCTGTACTCTACATCTACCGCCAGCTGCGTAATGCAGACCCAGCCGATGATGCCAGTGCACGCGAAGTTATCAATAACTTGTTCTTCTCAGAAAAGAGATATGACCTGGGTGATGTAGGCCGTTATCGTATCAACAGAAAGTTGAACTTGACGACCGATATGGACGTGCGTGTCCTTACCAAGGAAGATATTATCGAAATTATCAAATATCTCATCGAGTTGATTAACTCGAAAGCGGATGTGGATGATATCGACCACTTGAGCAACCGTCGTGTGCGTACAGTGGGCGAACAGTTGTCCAATCAGTTTGCCATCGGTCTGGCACGTATGTCGCGTACTATCCGCGAACGTATGAACGTCCGTGACAATGAAGTCTTTACTCCTATTGACCTGATTAACGCCAAGACAATCTCTTCCGTTATCAATTCATTCTTTGGAACGAATGCTTTGTCACAGTTCATGGACCAGACCAACCCGCTGGCCGAGATTACTCACAAGCGCCGTATGTCTGCCCTGGGTCCTGGCGGTTTGTCACGCGAACGTGCAGGCTTCGAGGTTCGTGACGTACACTATACTCACTACGGGCGTCTTTGTCCTATCGAGACTCCTGAAGGTCCGAACATCGGTTTGATTTCTTCACTCTGCGTATTTGCGAAAATCAACGAGCTCGGCTTCATTGAAACTCCGTACCGTAAGGTGGCAGATGGTAAGGTTGACCTTTCTGACGAAGGTTTGGTTTACCTCACCGCAGAAGAAGAGGAAGCCAAGATTATTGCGCAGGGTAATGCTCCTTTGAACGATGACGGTACTTTTGTACGTGATAAAGTAAAATCCCGTCAGGATGCCGACTATCCGGTGGTTCCTCCTTCCGAGGTGGAATTGATGGACGTATCTCCCCAGCAGATTGCTTCTATTGCAGCTTCTTTGATTCCGTTCCTGGAGCATGATGACGCCAACCGTGCATTGATGGGATCAAACATGATGCGTCAAGCTGTTCCTTTGTTGAAGAGCGAAGCTCCGATTGTAGGTACTGGTATCGAACGTCAGCTGGCACGCGATTCCCGTACGCAGATTACTGCCGAGGGTGACGGTGTGGTTGAATTCGTGGATGCAACGACTATCCGTATTCTGTACGACCGTACGGAAGAGGAGGAATTCGTAAGCTTCGAGCCTGCATTGAAAGAATATAATATCCCGAAATGGCGCCGTACCAACCAGAACATGACGATTGACCTCCGTCCGATTTGCGAGAAGGGCCAGCGCGTTACTGCAGGTCAAATTTTGACAGAAGGTTATTCAACCGAAGACGGAGAGCTTGCATTGGGTAAGAACCTGCTGGTTGCTTACATGCCGTGGAAGGGCTATAACTATGAGGATGCTATTGTACTGAACGAACGCGTGGTTCGTGAGGACCTTTTGACTTCTGTACACGTGGAAGAATATTCTTTGGAAGTTCGTGAAACGAAGCGTGGTATGGAAGAGTTGACTTCTGACATTCCCAATGTAAGTGAGGAAGCGACTAAAGACCTTGACGAAAACGGTATTGTTCGTGTGGGTGCCCGCATCGAGCCGGGGGATATCCTTATCGGTAAGATTACTCCGAAGGGTGAATCAGATCCTTCTCCGGAAGAGAAACTGCTCCGTGCCATCTTCGGTGATAAGGCCGGTGATGTGAAGGACGCTTCTTTGAAAGCTTCTCCTTCTTTGAAAGGTGTTGTTATCGGTAAGCGTCTGTTCTCTCGTGTTATTAAGACTCGCAGCTCCAAGCTGGCCGACAAGGCTCTGCTGCCGAAGATTGACGACGAATTCGATGCCAAGATAGGTGATCTCAAGAAAGTATTGATAAACAAACTGTTGAAGCTTACAGAAAACTATACATCGGAAGGTGTGAAGGATTACATGGGTGCCGACATAATTTCCAAAGGCGCCAGATTCTCTGCTTCCGACTTCAGTGATTTGGACTTCACTGCTGTTCAGTTGAGCAACTGGACGAAGGATGAACATACCAACGGACTGATTCGTGCGTTGGTGATGAACTTCATCAAGAAGTATAAGGAACTCGATGCCGAGTTGAAGCGCAAGAAGTTTGCCATTACTATCGGTGACGAGTTGCCCGCAGGTATCATTCAGATGGCCAAGGTATACATTGCCAAGAAACGTAAGATTGGTGTCGGTGACAAGATGGCTGGTCGTCATGGTAACAAGGGCATTGTTTCCCGCGTGGTACGCCAGGAAGACATGCCGTTCCTTGCTGACGGTACTCCGGTAGACATCGTGCTGAATCCGTTGGGTGTGCCTTCACGTATGAACATCGGTCAGATATTCGAGGCCGTTCTCGGTCGTGCCGGAAAGAACTTGGGCGTGAAGTTTGCCACTCCTATCTTTGACGGTGCATCTTTGGACGATTTGAACGAATGGACCGATAAGGCCGGCTTGCCCCGTTACGGCAAGACAACGCTGTATGATGGTGGTACCGGTGAAGCATTCGAGCAGCAGGCTACGGTAGGTGTGACCTACATGCTGAAGCTCGGTCACATGGTTGAAGACAAGATGCACGCACGTTCCATCGGTCCGTACTCACTCATTACGCAACAGCCGTTGGGTGGTAAGGCACAGTTCGGTGGTCAGCGTTTCGGAGAAATGGAAGTTTGGGCTCTCGAAGCATTCGGTGCCGCACACATTCTGCAGGAAATCCTGACTATCAAGTCTGATGACGTTGTAGGACGTTCCAAGGCTTATGAAGCAATCGTGAAGGGTGAGCCGATGCCTGCTCCGGGTATCCCCGAGTCACTGAACGTATTGCTGCACGAGTTGAGAGGTTTGGGCTTGAGCATCAACTTAGAATAATGGATAATTGATAATTGAGAATGGATAATGCAAGTTACCATTCTCAATTATCGGTTTTCAGTTTTTCAATTTCAATTTCCATTGTCAATTATCAATTAAATAAATTTATGGCTTTTAGAAAAGATAACAAGATAAAGAGTAATTTCTCGAAAATCTCTATCGGTTTGGCTTCTCCTGAGGAAATCCTTGAGAATTCGAGTGGTGAAGTTTTAAAGCCTGAAACCATCAACTATCGTACGTATAAGCCCGAACGCGACGGATTGTTCTGCGAGCGCATCTTTGGTCCTATCAAGGATTACGAGTGCCATTGCGGTAAGTACAAGCGTATCCGTTACAAAGGCATCGTCTGCGACCGTTGTGGTGTGGAAGTGACTGAAAAGAAAGTGCGCCGTGAGCGTATGGGACATATCCAGCTCGTTGTGCCCGTGGCTCACATTTGGTATTTCCGTTCACTTCCCAACAAAATCGGTTACTTGTTGGGCCTGCCCACCAAGAAACTGGATGCCATTATCTATTACGAGCGTTATGTTGTCATTCAGCCAGGTGTACTGTCCGACGAAGTGGCACAGTACGACTTGCTGGAAGAAGGAGAATACCTGGACTTACTGGAAAAGTTGCCGAAAGACAACCAATTCCTCGAAGATTCAGACCCCAATAAGTTCATTGCCAAGATGGGCGCGGAAGCTATCTACGATTTGCTGTCACACCTCGATCTTGACTCTTTGTCTTACGAACTGCGTAATCGTGCCGGAAGCGATGCTTCACAACAACGCAAGACCGAAGCCCTGAAACGTCTTCAGGTAGTTGAGTCGTTCCGTGCATCACGTGGACGCAACAAGCCTGAGTGGATGATTGTACGCATTGTGCCGGTTATTCCACCCGAACTTCGTCCGTTGGTTCCGTTGGATGGAGGGCGTTTCGCAACTTCTGACTTGAACGATCTTTACCGTCGTGTCATCATCCGTAACAATCGTCTGAAGAGATTGATTGAAATCAAGGCTCCTGAGGTGATTTTACGTAATGAAAAACGTATGTTGCAGGAAGCTGTCGACTCTCTGTTCGACAACTCTCGTAAATCGAGTGCTGTGAAGACTGACGCTAACCGTCCGTTGAAGTCACTTTCTGACAGTTTGAAGGGCAAGCAAGGACGTTTCCGTCAGAATTTGTTGGGTAAGCGTGTCGACTATTCCGCACGTTCTGTAATCGTTGTAGGTCCAGAGTTGAAAATGGGTGAATGCGGTATTCCAAAACTGATGGCAGCTGAGCTTTATAAGCCGTTCATCATCCGTAAGCTCATTGAGCGCGGTATCGTGAAGACAGTAAAGAGTGCCAAGAAGATTGTAGATCGCAAGGAACCTGTTATCTGGGATATTCTGGAACACGTGATGAAGGGTCATCCGGTGCTGTTGAACCGTGCTCCGACACTTCACCGTCTCGGTATTCAGGCATTCCAGCCCAAGATGATCGAAGGTAAGGCAATCCAGCTGCACCCGTTGGCATGTACGGCGTTTAATGCCGACTTCGACGGTGACCAGATGGCCGTTCACTTGCCGCTGAGCAACGAAGCGATTCTGGAAGCACAAATGCTGATGCTCCAGTCACACAATATATTGAACCCTGCTAACGGTGCTCCTATCACTGTGCCCGCCCAAGATATGGTACTCGGTTTGTACTACATCACTAAGTTGCGCAAAGGTGCCAAAGGTGAGGGGTTGACATTCTACGGTCCAGAAGAAGCACTGATTGCCTATAATGAAGGTAAGTGCGACATTCACGCTCCGGTAAGCGTCATAGTGAAAGACGTTGATGAGAATGGCAACATTGTGGACAAGATGATGCACGATACCTCCGTGGGCCGTGTCATTGTCAACGAAATTGTTCCGGCAGAAGCAGGATATATCAATACGATTATCTCCAAGAAGTCACTCCGCGATATCATCAGTCACGTAATCAAGGTGTGTGGTGTTGCCAAGGCAGCCGACTTCCTCGACGGGATCAAGAACCTCGGTTACTACATGGCCTTCAAGGGTGGTCTGTCGTTCAACTTGGGGGATATCATCATCCCGGAAGAGAAGGAAGCATTAGTACAGAAAGGTTATGATGAAGTAGAGCAGGTAATCAATAACTATAACATGGGTTTCATCACCAACAACGAGCGTTACAATCAGGTAATCGATATCTGGACACACGTGAACTCAGAGTTGTCCAACATCTTGATGAAAACCATTTCAAGCGACGACCAGGGGTTCAACTCTGTATACATGATGCTGGATTCCGGTGCCCGTGGTTCTAAGGAACAGATCCGTCAGCTCTCCGGTATGCGTGGTTTGATGGCAAAGCCCCAGAAAGCAGGTGCCGAAGGCGGTCAGATTATTGAAAATCCGATTCTTTCTAACTTTAAGGAAGGTCTGTCCGTGTTGGAATACTTTATCTCTACTCACGGTGCCCGTAAGGGTCTTGCCGATACCGCTTTGAAGACGGCTGACGCCGGATACCTGACCCGTCGTCTGGTTGACGTATCGCACGATGTGATTATTAATGAAGAAGACTGCGGCACGCTCCGCGGATTGGTTTGTACAGCATTGAAAAACAATGACGAAACCATCGCCACTCTGTATGAACGCATCCTCGGTCGTGTATCCGTACATGATATTGTTCATCCTACAACTGGCGAACTGATTGTGGCTGGCGGTGAGGAAATTACCGAAGACATTGCGCAGAAGATTGAAGATTCCCCGATTGAGAGTGTTGAAATCCGTTCCGTATTGACCTGCGAATCCAAGAAGGGTGTTTGTGCCAAGTGTTACGGACGTAATCTGGCTTCCAGCCGCATGGTTCAGAAAGGTGAAGCAGTCGGCGTAATCGCTGCCCAATCTATTGGTGAGCCGGGTACACAGTTGACATTGCGTACATTCCATGCCGGTGGTACGGCAGCCAATATCGCTGCCAACGCAAGTATCGTGGCTAAGAACCCTGCCCGTTTGGAATTCGAAGAACTCCGTACGGTAGACGTTATTGACGAAGCAGGCGAACCTGCAAAGGTAGTGGTAGGCCGTCTGGCTGAAGTGCGTTTCGTGGATGTCAACACGGGTATTGTTCTTTCTACCCACAACGTACCTTACGGTTCTACGCTCTATGCTGCTGACGGTGAAATGGTAGAGAAGGGCAAGATGATTGCCCGTTGGGATCCGTTCAACGCAGTTATCATTACCGAAGCTACCGGTAAGATTGAATTTGAAGGCGTTATTGAAAACGTGACTTATAAGGTAGAGTCTGATGAATCTACCGGTTTGCGCGAAATCATCATCATTGAGTCTAAGGATAAGACGAAGGTGCCTACCGCACACATCATGACAGAAGACGGCGAACTGATCCGTACATACAACTTGCCGGTAGGTGGCCACGTGGTGGTTGAGGACGGTCAAAAGGTAAAGGCCGGTGAAGTTATCGTGAAGATTCCGCGTGCCGTAGGTAAAGCGGGTGATATCACGGGTGGTCTTCCCCGTGTCACTGAGCTGTTTGAGGCACGTAACCCGTCTAATCCTGCTGTGGTTTCAGAAATCGACGGTGAGGTTACCATGGGTAAAGTGAAACGCGGTAACCGCGAAATCATCGTTACTTCCAAGACCGGCGAAGTGAAGAAGTACCTCGTACCGTTGTCCAAGCAGATTTTGGTTCAGGAGAACGACTATGTACGTGCCGGTACTCCGTTATCAGACGGTGCTATCACACCTGCGGACATCCTGGCCATCAAAGGTCCTACAGCCGTGCAGGAATATATCGTGAACGAGGTTCAGGACGTTTACCGTCTGCAGGGTGTGAAGATTAACGATAAGCACTTTGAAATCATCGTACGTCAGATGATGCGCAAGGTGGAAATTGACGAGCCGGGTGATACCCGCTTCCTGGAGCAGCAAGTTGTTGACAAGATGGAATTCATGGAAGAGAACGACCGTATCTGGGGAAAGAAGGTGGTAGTGGATGCTGGAGATTCCCAGAGTTTGCAGGCTGGTCAGATCGTGACGGCCCGCAAGCTGCGTGACGAGAACTCCATGTTGAAACGCCGCGACTTGAAACCCGTGGAAGTGCGCGACGCTGTACCTGCGACTTCTACTCAGATTCTTCAAGGTATCACCCGTGCTGCATTGCAGACTTCAAGCTTCATGTCGGCTGCTTCCTTCCAAGAAACGACGAAGGTGCTGAACGAGGCTGCCATCAACGGAAAGGTGGACCGTCTGGAAGGTATGAAGGAGAACGTAATCTGCGGTCACCTGATTCCTGCCGGTACCGGACAGCGCGAGTTCGAGAAGATTATTGTTGGCTCCAAAGAAGAGTACGACCGTATGCTTGCTAACAAGAAGACGGTACTTGATTATGCTGTAGACGAGAAAGTAGAGGGATAACCTTACAACGTCAATATAATTCTATTAAATAGAGAGAGGGAATATCCTATAAGAAGGAGTATTCCCTCTCTGTTTTATCTTTGCCTCTTCCTTCTGTATTGCAACGCTTCTGCATGTTTGTTATAGTGCTACTGCAAAACGATTGTAGTGGCTTGCTTCTTTTTCTGGACGGATTATTATGTGTCTTTTGGGGACTTAAATGTATATCGTCCGAAAAAAAAGAGTACTTTTGGTCTATCTTTTAAGAACATTTTAAAAATAATTGTGCAACATGGAAAATCAAGAAAACAACAACGGTCAACTTCAGATAGAATTGAAGGAAGAAGTGGCGCAAGGTACATATGCCAATTTGGCTATTATAACTCATTCCAGTTCGGAATTTATTCTCGACTTTATTCGCGTGATGCCTGGAATGCCAAAGGCTGGTGTGCAATCGCGCATAGATTTTGGCACCCGAACATGCCAAGCGTTTGCTGCGTGCACTCGAAGAGAATATTGGGAAATACGAACGCTCTTTCGGACCGATTCACATGACCGGACGAACAAACATTTCCGCCTCTTCCCAACATCAAGGGTGAAGCGTAAAATTGAAAAAAAAACTTGTAGTGCATTGATTATTCAAAACTTATTAGTATCTTTGCAGCCCAAAAGTGTATAGTTCTGAATTAATATAAACAATAATATATAACTAAAAACAATTAAAATGCCTACAATTCAGCAATTAGTAAGAAAAGGACGCGAAGTGCTGGTGGAGAAATCAAAGTCTCCAGCCTTGGACTCTTGTCCTCAAAGACGTGGCGTTTGCGTGAGAGTGTATACAACCACTCCGCAAAAAAACCGAATTCAGCTATGCGTAAAGTAGCTCGTGTACGTTTGACCAATGGTAAAGAGGTGAACTCTTATATTCCGGGAGAAGGTCACAATTTGCAAGAACACTCTATTGTATTGGTACGTGGTGGTCGTGTAAAAGACCTTCCGGGTGTGCGTTATCATATCGTACGTGGTACTTTGGATACTGCAGGTGTTGCAGGTCGTACACAAAGACGTTCCAAATACGGCGCAAAACGTCCGAAACCGGGTCAAGCAGCTCCTGCTAAGAAGAAATAATCTGGTGGCCTGATACCCAAAAACAGAAAAATTAAAAGTAATAACTTACGTTTTAGTTTGTTGGAAATGCTAAAGGTTGAGTAAATTCTCCGGAGGGAGAGTTGAAGAAGACAGAAGTAAACAACCAAGAACGAAAAACATTATTCTTTCAGACAAATGAGAAAAGCAAAACCGAAAAAACGCGTTATCCTTCCGGATCCCGTGTTCAATGATGTAAAAGTTTCCAAGTTCGTGAATCATTTGATGTACGATGGAAAGAAGAATACTTCTTATGAAATCTTCTATGCTGCGTTGGAAACAGTGAAGAATAAAATGCAGAACGAAGAGAAATCCGCTCTTGAAATTTGGAAAAAAGCTCTGGATAATGTGACTCCTCAGGTGGAAGTGAAGTCTCGCCGTGTGGGTGGTGCTACTTTCCAGGTTCCTACAGAAATCCGTGCTGACCGTAAGGAGTCAATTTCAATGAAGAACTTGATTATCTTTGCACGTAAGCGTGGTGGCAAGTCAATGGCTGACAAGTTAGCCGCTGAAATCATGGATGCTTTCAACGAACAGGGTGGTGCTTACAAACGTAAAGAAGACATGCACAGAATGGCAGAAGCTAACCGTGCGTTTGCTCATTTCAGATTCTAATACTATAAGAGACTAACCAATTAGAAGATTAAAAACTTAAAGTAAGGGAATTAGAAAATGGCAAAGCATGATTTACATTTGACACGTAATATCGGTATCATGGCCCACATCGATGCCGGAAAGACAACGACCTCTGAACGTATTTTGTTTTACACGGGTTTAACCCACAAAATCGGTGAGGTGCACGATGGTGCCGCTACAATGGACTGGATGGAGCAAGAACAGGAACGTGGTATCACTATCACTTCTGCTGCTACTACCACTCGTTGGAAATATGCCGGTGATACTTATAAAATTAACTTGATTGACACTCCGGGACACGTTGACTTTACCGCTGAGGTAGAGCGTTCTTTGCGTATTCTTGATGGCGCCGTTGCTGCTTACTGTGCAGTAGGTGGTGTTGAACCGCAATCTGAGACAGTTTGGCGCCAAGCTGACAAATATAACGTACCGCGTATCGCTTACGTTAATAAGATGGACCGTTCGGGCGCTGACTTCTTTGAAGTAGTTCGCCAAATGAAGGATGTTTTGGGAGCTAATCCGTGTCCTATCGTCGTTCCTATCGGTGCTGAGGAATCTTTCAAAGGCCTGGTAGACCTTATCAAAATGAAAGCTATCTATTGGCATGATGAAACAATGGGCGCTGACTATACAGTAGAGGAAATCCCTGCAAATCTGGTAGACGAAGCTAACGAATGGAGAGATAAGATGCTCGAAAAGGTGGCTGAGTTTGATGATGCTTTGATGGAGAAATATTTCGATGATCCTTCTACCATTACAGAAGAAGAGGTTTTGAGAGCTCTCCGTAACGCAACAGTGCAAATGGCTGTCGTTCCGATGCTTTGCGGTTCTTCATTCAAGAACAAAGGTGTACAGACATTGCTTGATTACGTTTGTGCATTCTTGCCTTCTCCGCTGGATACAGAGAATGTTGTCGGTACAAATCCCGAAACTGGTGCTGAAGAAGATCGTAAACCGAGCGAAGACGAAAAGACTTCTGCTTTGGCATTTAAGATTGCAACTGACCCGTATGTAGGTCGTTTGACTTTCTTCCGCGTTTATTCCGGTAAGATAGAGGCTGGTTCTTATATCTATAACTCTCGTTCTGGTAAGAAAGAACGCGTATCCCGTTTGTTCCAGATGCACTCAAACAAGCAGAATCCGGTAGAAGTTATCGGTGCTGGTGATATTGGTGCTGGCGTAGGTTTCAAGGATATACATACTGGTGATACATTGTGTGACGAAACTGCACCGATTGTATTGGAATCTATGGACTTCCCGGAACCGGTAATTGGTATCGCTGTTGAGCCTAAGACTCAGAAAGATATGGATAAGCTGTCAAATGGTTTGGCTAAGTTGGCTGAAGAAGACCCGACGTTCACAGTTAAGACTGACGAACAGACTGGTCAGACAGTTATCTCTGGTATGGGTGAGCTCCACTTGGATATTATTATCGACCGTCTGAAACGTGAGTTCAAGGTTGAATGTAACCAAGGTAAGCCTCAGGTTAACTACAAGGAGGCTATCACTAAGACAGTTAATTTGCGTGAAGTTTACAAGAAGCAGTCTGGTGGTCGTGGTAAATTCGCTGATATTATCGTGAATATCGGCCCGGTTGATGAAGACTTCAAGGAAGGTGGATTGCAATTCGTTGACGAAGTGAAGGGTGGTAACATCCCTAAGGAATTTATTCCGTCTGTACAGAAGGGCTTCACTACTGCTATGAAGAACGGTGTGTTGGCTGGTTATCCGCTGGATTCACTGAAAGTAACTTTGATTGACGGTTCTTTCCACCCGGTTGACTCTGACCAGTTGTCTTTCGAAATCTGTGCTATCCAGGCATATAAGAACGCTTGTGCTAAGGCGGGTCCGGTATTGATGGAGCCTATCATGAAGCTGGAAGTTGTTACTCCGGAAGAAAACATGGGTGATGTTATCGGTGACTTGAACAAGCGTCGTGGCCAGGTGGAAGGTATGGAATCTAGCCGTTCCGGTGCACGTATCGTGAAGGCAATGGTTCCGCTGGCAGAAATGTTTGGTTACGTAACAGCATTGCGTACCATCACTTCTGGTCGTGCAACCTCTTCAATGGTATATTCTCACCATGCCCAGGTTTCCAACTCTATTGCCAAGGCAGTATTGGAGGAAGTGAAAGGCCGTGCTGACTTAATCTAAAAAAAACTTGAAGTCCCGTAGGCTAGCGAATGACTCTTAGCCTGCGGAACTTCATCTTATATAACTATTTAATAACTAAAAACAGTAATGAGTCAAAAAATTAGAATCAAACTGAAATCTTACGACCACAACTTGGTTGACAAGTCAGCTGAGAAAATTGTAAGAACGGTGAAGACAACGGGCGCTATCGTTAGCGGTCCGATTCCTCTTCCTACGCACAAGCGTATCTTTACCGTGAACCGTTCGACTTTCGTTAACAAGAAGTCGCGTGAACAATTCGAACTCTCTTCTTACAAGAGACTGATTGACATCTATAGCTCAACAGCTAAGACAGTAGACGCTCTGATGAAGTTGGAGTTGCCGAGTGGTGTGGAAGTAGAAATTAAAGTGTAAGTATTAAAAATTAAGTGAAATGCCAGGATTATTAGGTAAAAAAAATCGGAATGACATCCGTTTTCAGTGCCGAGGGTAAGAATGTACCATGCACTGTTATCGAAGCAGGTCCTTGTGTTGTTACTCAAGTGAAAACTGTAGAAAAGGACGGTTATGAAGCTGTTCAGCTGGGCTTCCAAGATAAGAAGGAGAAGCACACTACAAAGCCTTTGATGGGGCACTTTAAAAAAGCTGGAGTAACTCCCAAGAAACACTTGGCTGAGTTCAAAGAATTTGAAACAGAGTTGAATCTGGGTGACACTGTTACTGTAGAACTGTTCAATGACACAACTTTTGTTGACGTTGTAGGTACCTCTAAGGGTAAGGGGTTTCAGGGCGTGGTAAAGCGCCACGGTTTCGGTGGTGTAGGCCAGACTACTCACGGTCAGCACAACCGCGCTCGTAAGCCGGGTTCTATTGGTGCTTGTTCTTACCCCGCAAAAGTATTCAAGGGAATGCGCATGGGTGGACAGCTTGGTGGCGACAGAGTAACTGTTCAAAACCTGCAGGTATTAAAGGTAATCGCGGAGCATAATCTTCTTTTGATTAAGGGGTCTGTTCCTGGTTGCAAAGGTTCAATCGTAATAATTGAGAAATAATGGAAGTTAACGTATATAACATTAAAGGTGAAGACACTGGGAGAAAGATTACGTTAAACGAGTCTATCTTCGGAATTGAGCCCAACGACCACGCTATCTACTTGGATGTTAAACAGTTTATGGCTAACCAGCGTCAGGGTACACACAAGTCAAAGGAAAGAAGCGAAATCAGTGGTTCTACTCGTAAAATCGGTCGCCAGAAAGGTGGCGGTGGTGCACGTCGTGGTGACATGAACTCACCGGTACTTGTTGGTGGTGGACGCGTATTCGGTCCGAAACCGAGAGATTACTACTTCAAATTAAACAAGAAAGTAAAGGCTCTGGCTCGTAAGTCAGCTTTGTCATACAAGGCTCAGAACAACGCGGTTGTAGTGGTGGAAGACTTCTCTTTTGAAGCTCCGAAGACTAAAGATTTCGTTGCAATGACAAAAAATCTTAAAGTTTCTGACAAAAAGCTGCTTGTGATTTTACCAGAAGCAAATAAAAACGTATATTTGTCGGCTCGTAATGTAAAGGGTGCTAATGTGCAGACTATCTCAGGGTTGAATACTTATAGAGTATTGGACGCTGGGGTTGTTGTGTTTGCTGAAAGTGCACTTTCTGCTATCGACAATATCTTAATGTAAAAAGGAGGCTTAGATAATGGGAATTATTATTAAACCGTTAGTGACAGAGAAGATGACTGCAATTACTGATAAAACGAACAATCGTTTCGGCTTTATCGTGCGTCCTGAAGCTAATAAACTGGAAATTAAGAAGGAAGTTGAAGCCCTTTACAACGTTACAGTAGTTGATGTGAATACGATGAAGTATGCCGGCAAAAATAAGAGCCGCTATACTCGTGCCGGTATCATCAACGGACGTACGAATGCGTTCAAGAAAGCTATCGTTACGTTGAAAGAAGGAGATACTATTGATTTTTATAGCAATATTTAATAAAAATGGCAGTACGTAAATTTAAGCCCACAACACCGGGGCAAAGACATAAAATTATTGGTACTTACGAAGAGATTACTGCACGGGTACCAGAAAAGTCTCTTGTATTTGGTAAGAAATCTTCAGGTGGTCGTAACAATGAAGGTAAGATGACTATGCGCTACATCGGTGGCGGTAGTAAGAAGATTATTCGTATCGTAGATTTCAAGAGAAATAAAGACGGTGTGCCTGCAGTGGTTAAAACAATTGAATATGATCCGAATCGTTCGGCTCGTATTGCTTTGTTGTTTTATGCAGATGGAGAAAAAAGATATATTATTGCTCCCAACGGATTGCAAGTTGGTATGACTTTGATGTCAGGTGAGGCTGCTGCTCCGGAAATCGGAAACGCACTTCCACTTCAGAATATTCCGGTCGGTACTGTAATTCACAACATCGAATTACGTCCGGGACAAGGCGCTGCCTTGGTTCGCTCGGCCGGTAACTTCGCTCAGTTGACTTCCAGAGAAGGTAAGTACTGCGTTATCAAGTTGCCTTCAGGGGAGGTTCGTCAGATCCTCAGTACTTGTAAGGCTACTATCGGTAGTGTAGGTAACTCAGATCATGGATTGGAAAGTTCGGGTAAAGCTGGACGTTCTCGCTGGTTAGGACGTCGTCCGCGTAACCGTGGTGTTGTTATGAACCCGGTTGATCACCCGATGGGTGGTGGTGAAGGACGTGCTTCAGGAGGACACCCGAGATCTCGTAAGGGATTGTATGCTAAGGGTCTTAAGACAAGAGCTCCGAAGAAACAATCGTCTAAGTATATTATTGAGAGAAGAAAGAAGTAATCTGATTAATTGAGTAAATTATGAGTCGTTCATTGAAAAAAAAGGTCCGTATATTAACGTTAAGCTTGAGAAGAAAGTGCTTGCCATGAATGAATCGGGCAAGAAAGTGGTAGTTAAGACCTGGGCCAGAGCTTCAATGATTTCGCCTGATTTCGTAGGCCATACTGTTGCAGTTCACAACGGAAATAAATTTATTCCTGTTTATGTTACCGAAAATATGGTAGGACACAAGTTGGGAGAATTTGCTCCAACTCGTACTTTCAGAGGACACGCTGGTAACAAGAAAAAATAAAACAGGATTTATCTGAAATAATAAAGTAATAATATAATGGGAGCAAGCAAAAAAAATATCGGCTGAAAAAAGAAAAGAAGCCCTTAAGACCATGTATTTTGCGAAATTGCAAAATGTTCCTACTTCCCCCCCGTAAAATGCGTCTCGTGGCTGACATGATTCGTGGGATGGAGGTGAACAGAGCACTCGGCGTTTTGAAGTTCTCTTCAAAAGAGGCTGC
>ENA-OQBL01000251-OQBL01000251.1-human-gut-metagenome-genome-assembly--contig:-NODE-251-length-30527-cov-4.067204_pt1 | contig 30527 bp, 49 predicted proteins | sample MGYA00242747_ERZ504553 | MGnify/ENA primary metagenome ERZ504553 (study PRJEB26092, sample SAMD00036240) | human gut metagenome | host: Homo sapiens | study: EMG produced TPA metagenomics assembly of...
GGCACGGGGGGAGGATTCAATAAGAGATTGGTAGGCGGCATAAATTTTTGAAGCGTAACACATGTCTCCATCCTGGGTGGTGAACTGAAATAAATTTTGATTGCAAACACCCGTGGCAGTGACGATTTGAGGGGAATCAAAATCACCGCGGGAAACAGCAGTAACGTCAGAAACAGGACAGAAAATGGAACGCCTCCATGATAAGTTCATACGGTAAGCAATGAATTGTTTGCGCGGATCAGAGCTTTGGCGAAAATCATCATAGAGAGCTTTACATTGAGCGAAGGAGGGGAAGAGAATTTTTTGGTTAGGAAGGATGGTGGGGTAAAAAAGATTGGTTGTTTCGGGAAGAATCAAAAGAAGTCACCACCTTGGAGAAGAGAATCAAAGGAGAGAGAAGAGGGCGGAACAGATTGGGGTTTGGATTGTTCAAACATGGGAGCACTGTAATTATAGCCGTTGCCGGAGAGCGAATAGAAGGGGAAGCCATATTCCCTTTCTTCGATTCTTGCAATGGTAAACGTTTTACCGCAATACCGTTTCATTTCTTTGGTAAAACTTTCCGGCACGACGATGGAACCAAATTTGTTCAAACCAAATTCGGATTCCATATCATCCCATTGACGGATGGTAACTTCATCTCCGACGTTGTAGGTAGGGTAATCGGCAGGGTTAAGAGGTTTCATTGAGGGAGTTCACCTCCGGCAAGGAGTTGGTCAAAAGAGATAACGGGAGGAATGACGGAAGAGGATTCGTTAAGAGGGGCGAGCATGGCGGGTGAGAGGTGCCAGTGGCGGGATCCATTAGAAAGAGAGAGAAAAGGATCATCGAACTGGAACATAGCGGGAAAAAAGGATAATCTTTATCTCTGTCATAAGGGGAAGGTTCGTTTACGATGGTGAGAGTGGCACCGCAGAGGTATTTCATTTTCTTATTAAAGAATGTGTGGTCCGGCAAGTAAATACCATCGATACCATCATAACATTTGATGGAACTGAGTTCATCCCAGGATAGGATGCGGACGTGTTGGCCGAGGTAGAGGTCTTGGAATGTCATAGGGAAATCACCTCATTGAACAGTATGAGCGCCATAACAAGCAGCGTCAGGGATGATAGGATTCGGTTTAGGGGTGGGCTGCCGGATTTGGACTGGGGTTTGGTGCCCAGGAATGGGGCTGGCCATCCAGGATTTGCATTTCCTTGGCGATGGAAGCGATAACGAAATCAAGAGAGATGGCCTGACCGGTAGTCTGGCGGCCCCAGTAGGACTTGCCCCAGCAATCAAGAACGACTTCACCACGGGCTTTGAGCTTTTCACCGAACCAGTTGGAGACTGCCCACCATTCAAAGATTTCGGGCGGGGTGGTATCGAGGTCATCGTATTCATCGTCGCTGTAGACAGCACCGCAACACTGGCAGACATGAACAGTTTCGGACTCGCAGCAGGCACGGGCTTGGGCGAGAGTGGGATAGGTGAGGCCGCAGACGGGGCAGATATAGGGGTCCACAGGTTCCGGGACGTCAGAATCATAATCCGGGTTTTGGAATTTGGAATCATCGAGGTTCGGGACATCAACTTCATCAAAGTAGGTGGAAGAACCGCACTCGGAGCAGGTTTGGGGGGCAGGCATCACAGATAGCGGATTCGTAATCAGATTCATCGAAAGGAGGAGCTTCCGGGATGCTGGCGTCATAAGCGAGGGCGGAGAGGATAAAATCCATTTCCAGGTTCATATTGCAGAAGACTTCACGGTCGATGAGCTGGTCGAGAATTTTTTTGGGTTGGGGGATGGAATCGGAAGAATATTCGTGACCGTTGACGGTGTAAAGCATGGGATCAACTTCCTTTTTTTGGTATGTAAGTCAGGGTTCGAAATCGGGGTGGTCGAGGGCGGTGGCGTTGGAGAAGAAGACATCAACCATATCCTGATCGGATTCGATGTTATAGCAGCCGCCGCAGGAATCGTTTTCTTCCCATTCATTGGAATTGGGGTTATATTGATAGAGGGTGAGAAATTTTGCTTCGCCGTTGAGGTACTGCTGATAGAGTTCAAGCTCGCTCTTGATCACGTCCTCCGCACGGGAGCGCCAGTCCGGGGTGGAGTAGCCGAGGTCAGCTACGTCCTGGCGGGTGCAGACGGCGAAACCGGCAAGGCCGGAATCAAAATCATCATGGAATGGGGTGGTGGAGAGAGCGATGGCGGAGTGAATGTAGGCATAGATAGGGAGTTTGACGTATTCAGGTTCAATGCCGGCTTTGACATCAGGGACAAAAGCGCTGACAGGTTTATCACCGGAGAAATAACGGTTGGAGGCGATATAGAATGTGGAGTAGCAATCCCAATCCGTGCGGGGGTTGGGAGGGAAGAGATCGGGGTCTTCGGAGATAAAATAAAGATCATTGCCGAACTTGGCGTAGGTGCCGGTGAGGGTTTGTTCGGTTTGAACGGGGATGGTGAGGGTGGACATATTTCAAGCCTCCTTCTTGGATGCGGATTCAACTTCCGGCTTGGATGCGGCGTTAATATAAGTGTTGACGGCGGCATTGAAGCGATCAAACAGGACGCCGCTGTACATGACAAGGGTTTTGAGCTGCTGGGCGGTGCGGTGATAGCGGTTACGGAACTGGATGTGAGCTTCGTTCCAATCGGTGTTCATGGTTTTATAGACGTTGCGGTAGGTGACGGAGAAGTTGCAGGAGGTATCATAGTAGATAGCAGCGGCCTTGGCGATGGCGGCATTGATGGCGGCTGCACGTTCATCCAAAAGGGACTGAGAAGGGGCGGGCTTGGGCTGCTTTGCGGATTCATCCGGCAGGGGGGCGGGGATGGGCTGTTCATCCAGAACGGAGGTGGCCGGAGATTTGATGATGCAGGGTTCGGTTTTAATGAGGCCGAGTTCCCGCTGGACACCGATGGGAAGCTGAGAGTTGGGGTTGGAATCGTTTTTGCGGACGTGCTTGATGATGGCATCGTTATAGAGATCGTTCAAAATAGAATTGAAGATTTCGCGGTAGGTAGTGGAGGAGCTGATAATTTGGATGGTGGAGATATAAGAAGTACAGGCGTGGGACTTGCGGTAGTTGATGCGCTCTTGCTCCTGGACAAAGCCATAATCGCGTTTCATTTTGGCGTAGATCTGGCTGAGGATATCGCGGCGGGAGGGGTAAAGCTCCGGGGCGTTGCGGATGATTTTATCCATGGTTTGGTAGACTTCATCACGCCAGGTGACGGGGGCGGATACAGGTTTTGAGGTTACAGCAACAGAGACATTTGACTTTTGCGGGGCAGGTGCCGGGGTAGATTCGTTTTTGGGGCTGGGGGCAGGTTCATCATGGACGGCATAATCCATGGGGGTGACGGTGACGGGCTGCGGGGCAGGCTGCTGAGCGGGGACAGCACCGGCAAAGTGGTTGGCGAGGGCAGCGAGGGTGGAGGTCATTGTGACCATGCAGCGGGCGGTTTCGGCCTGGGTTTTGAGGGTGGAATCAACGAGGGCCTGGATGGTTTGCATGGCGACGGCGGAGGTTTGGTCCGGGGTGGCGAGGACGCTGCGGCCATAATAAAGGGATTCCATAACGTCCCATACGAAGTCCATGAACTTATCCGCGTTGGGCTGGCGGGAGAAGCGGCAGATTTCCATAACACCGCGGAGGGTGTAAATAAATACATCCCTGGACTTACCGTCAACTGTATTCATTTTGCATACGGTTGAAAGAGGGTCCAATCGATCTTTATTCCGATTATGAATCTGCTGAATTGCGATACGAGGATTCTCATAATTCAACGCTGCACCGACCTGTTCGCGGGTCATGTAGAATTCATTTTTATTGGAATCGTCCTGATATACATTGCAGGTCAGAGAGCCAAAAGGCTTTTGGGTGACAAGGGTAAGATTTTGAGTCATTTTGAAAGTTCCTTTCTGTGATATAGGATAAATGGATATTGGATATTTGTTATGCTTTGACGGTGTTTTTGCGGGTGAGTTCGAGGACGGTGCAGAACGGGGCGAACCAGCCGCCGCCCGAATAGAAGGCGTGCGGGGTGGAGGGCTGACATTCATAGCAGACAGTACCGTTGATGATAGCGAGGGTGTAGGTAAGTTTGGTCATAATGGTTGATCCTTTCTGATGGTAAAAATAGATTCAAAAATAAAACAGGGAACAAGCTGGTGGGAAAACGGTCTTCTTGGGCGAATTGATGGTTGTGGTTGTAAAAGACATATTATCGTTTGTTTTGGTTCTGCGGAGGATCTTATGATGTTATCTCGAAACCGTATGGAGGTGGCCAGTCTGCAGACGACGCCCGTGATCCAGGAGGGGGAGGCGGTAACAAATTCGAACTCTTGGATATAACCGAAGAGTGAAAGCATGAACTGAAATATAATCAGCAAATGATTCTATACCTTGTTAGGCTGTTTTATTTTTAAGGTTGATAGTTGGGACACGGCGGGGTGTGGTTGGCAAAATCGGCCATGGAAGCGCCGTGGTATTTATGGTTGGGAATTTGCCAGTTGAGCGGTAGCTCCTTTCAATAAATCATCGAAGGTGAGAGTGGAGGCGCAGACATAAGATTGTTCAAACATGGGGGAAGAAAAAATCTTAGAACTACCGTCGAGATAATAAGAATCAAAAGTTGGAGGTGCATGGCGGCGTACATGAACAATGGAGAGTGTTTGTCCGCAATATTGTTTCATAGGCTCTGTGAAGCATTTTGGGACCTTGATTTCACCATATTCATTCAAGCCAAATTCGGATTCCATATCTTCCCACTGGCGAATGGTAACTTTATCACCAATGTTGTAGGTAGGATAGTTATTGTGGTTAAGGGCAGTATTCATAGTTGTTGGACTCCTTGAAGTAAATCATCGAAGGTAATAGAAGGGGTGGAAATACGGTTTTTGGGTTCAGGGGGGGGAGGGTTGCAGGACAGGGAGGAGCATGGCGGAGGTGAAAATACCAACCGTAAGGAGAACCGCCATCATTAAGGTCTACATGAACACCCGGTAAATAATTGAGAAAATAAATGGGTTCATCAGGAAGATTTTTATTATGAATTATTCTGGCAACAATAAACTCTTTGCCGCAGTAAGGTTTCATGCCAAGAACAAAAGAAAGTTTATTGGGATGAACAGCGATACTACCGTAAGGATCGGAGCCGTATTCTTCCATCATGGAATCCCAGGTGCGGACGATGACGTGATCACCGACGTGGTAGGTGGGGTAGGAGGCTGGCATTCGAAAATGCCTCCTTTCAGGAAATCGTCAAAGGAAACAGGGAAAACGGGAACCGGGGTGTCATAGGGGTGGAATTCATTGGGGGTGAAAAGAGCGGCGTCCCAAGAGAATCTGGCAGCGGCGGAGGGATCGACAGCGGTGGAGAGATCGTAGGGTTTTAAGAAGTAAAAGGCGGCGGAGGGATCAACAGCGGTGGAGAGACTGTAGGGTTTTAAGAAGCAAATGTCAGAAACGCCAAGTTTACGACTAATCCGCACAATACTGCCACAAAGAGAACGGCGTTCAGGGGACATATAATCTGTGATACTATTGGAAAAGAGATCGGAAAACCGCGCATAGCCATCATCATCTTTGGGGAAGAGCGTCAAACTCTGCGGCAGAAATGATTTGAACGAGGGTGCCAACGGGGTAGGTGGTGGGGAATTTCATTGCGCGGCTCCTCTCAACAAATCATCGAAGGACATGGAAACCGGGGGCGGAGAAACGACACTCAACAGATCCATAACAGGGTGAAATTCAGCGGCGGAGAAGAACCAGTCATCCCAGGGAAAAACGGTTTTATCTTTAGCGAAGAGAGGTATGAGTTTGTATAGGCCTCCTACACCACTTCCGGAAATGCTAGTGATGACAGCCGAACAACCGCAAACAGGAAGTTTATCTCTGTGAAAGGAATCGTCTGCGCCGTAAGGGAAATGGGCAAGAATAAAATTGCCGCGGTCATCCGTAGGATAGGAACGGACTTCTTCTTCGGAAATGATTTTGACAACATCGCCAACTTCATAGGTAGGATTCATGGTAGGCTTCCTTTCTGTGATGGGGTTAGAGGTTTGCGATAAGAGAATCAAAGCTGAGATACGGAGCGGGGATAGTGCGAGAGATCATGCTGGACGGGATGATGTGGTAGGAATCGCTGTGAGGAAAGTAAAGGCGGAGAAGGCCGGATTTGCCGAGGATGGCAACGATCTTGCCCTGCTTGCCGAGGATAGGCTCATAGGGAAGAGAATCGGTGAGGGTGAAAGTGGTGCCGTAATCATACTGGAGGGCGCGAAGCATTTCCGGAGCGGAGACGATCTCGACCCAGGTGCCAGGTTCATAGCCGGGGAGGAAAGGGGTCATGAGGAATCACCTACCTTGGAGGAGCTGGTCAAAAGAGATGCGAGGAGCGGGGTTTAGGTCGATGAGAATATCGCTAATATCATAGAAAAGGTCTTTGTGATTGAGATGATAGTGCTTTTGTTTATGAATGGCATTATCGACAAGCACATCGGTGATTTTACCGTCATCAGAAACAACAGTGCCGTGGAGGGTTTCAGACGTAACGTCAACAGGGGTGGAATCATAGGGAGAAATGAACCTGACAAACCGGTTAAAATAAACTTGAGTGCCGGGGCAATTTGGATATTAGGTATCATGGGGAGCACCTACTTTGAGAGATAAGATCGTCAAAAGAGATCGTTGGGGGAGGTACGAGAGCGGTGGTGACTGCTTCGGGGGTATCGTCATAAGTAAGGGCGGAATGGGTGGCGACAAATGTTTTGTTATTCATACTGGGGACAATAACGGTGACATAAGCGCCATTATCAGACTGGACAAAGCCGTGGAGGGTACGACGGGCTGTGCCATGCAGCGTTATGATTCCAAAATAGACGGGAGTGCCGGGTTGAATGTAATAAGGGTCCATAAGAATCACCTGTATGAATTAGAGGACAGAAATAATTTCATCAAAGAAACGGTAGACGGGGTACAGGGTTGGGGGACTTATAGGCAAAGGAATCGTTGGGGTCCTGGATTTCGGTGATGTATTCATGGGGACGTGGAAGGTGCGGGAATCATCGGTCCAGACGGTGACGCGGTTGCCGTTATCTTCTTGGACGGTGCCGGAGAGAAAGGTGATCTGAAATTTAGTGTTTAGTGGTTTTACGGTAAAGAATTTGACCCGTGAGCCGGGGGAGATGAGTTTCATAAAAATCACCTGAATTCATTTGAAGGGGAGGGTTCCGGGGTATTACCAGGCGCTCCAACCATTGGAATGGCCGGAGGCCCAGCGAAAGGAAAGTAAAACCATGACCGTGCGTTTACCAGGCGCACGAACAGGGGGCGCAACGAGCTGCTAAGAAAGGAAGAAACAGCTGAAGCGCCTGGGAATGCCCCGGAACCATGAGGCGGAATGGAGAAAAATAAAAATCAATTTGTGAAAGCTGATGAGAGGCAGCCGGTGATGGCAGCAGGCACTGTTTACTGAGCCTCTGGGTTAGTTTAGTGTCTTGCTGATGTTTATTGGTATTTATTGTTGAGTTTGCTGCTCTAGTACGCCTTTTCTGATGCGCCTTGAGTTGGAGTGTCGATGTGTCGGTGACCTATGGAACTCGATGATGGAAATGGTCCGACGACAGTGTTGGCTTCCAGGGGGTGGGACAGGGTAACAAATTCAAACCCTCGGATATGACCGGAGGGTGTTTGGCTTTGACTTGAAACAAAATCAAAACGAAACTTTTCCTTTAACACAAATGATTTTTTTGGGATTATGCGGTTACGCTGGGCGGGGCGAGATCGGCCTTGATACAGGATTCAAGGTCAAGGCCGTATTTGGCGTTATACTTTTGGATAATGTATTTGGTGGTATCGGGCTGAACATCCTTGAACCAGGTGATGTTGCCATGGAAGGACTGAAGGTCTTCATCCGGCCACTTTTTGCCCTTTTGTTTATCGCGGAAGTAGGTATCAATGGTGGCTTTGAAGATTTTATTTTTGCGGTAGCCGACTGTGATTTGGTTATCCTTATTGAGCATGACGCCAAGGATCCAGTTGCGGCCGGCGCGGGAGTGGAACTGGGTTTTGGTTTCATTGAGAGTGAAAGGAGCGTTCATTTGGGAGAGAAGCTGGACGATGAGGCGCTCGACCGCATGGTAATTGAAGACGACTTTGCAGGAGACGATGATATCATCGGCGTAGCGGGTGTAACAGAGGCGGTCAGTGATGGGGGTTCCGTCCGGGTTGTGCTTACCAGATTCAAAATGGTTGACGGCCTTGGCGAAGGCGTGGTCAAAGGGGATCATCATAATGTTGGTGATGAGCGGGGAGATGGGGGTGCCCTGTGGCAGTGCTCCGTTAAGGAAGCAGAGGTCGAGGGCTTTGAGCAGCTCCGCGTGGCCGGTGGGGCTGGCGAGGATGAGGTTGAAGGGATAAATGAGTTCAAACTGGGAGAGGACCAAACTCCGGCGTGGTGGAAGGGAAGAACCATGAAAATCAAAATGGGCGAACCACCAGGCATCGAACTTTTGGTGACGTTTGGCGGCGGAGAGGACGCTGCGGTCCTCGACATAGGCGAAGGCGCAGGTGTGGTGGTCGGCAAACATCCAGGACTGGAAGAGGGTTTTGAGTTCCTTGAGGGCTTTCATTAAGTCGGAATTAGGGGCATCGATCCAGCGGAGGCCGCCGGAGGCTTTGGGGATGGGAAAATGGTTGTACAGGCTGGAACGGGGAGTGGTGAGGCGAAGGGATTCATACTGCTGGTTGAACGCCTGGAGCTGGAGGATCATTTGTTCCACCTTGGTGATGCGCATGATGCGGGGAGGAACTTTGTTGCAGATGACGGTACGGGTAGCACCGTGGCCGCCGGTGGAAAGGTTGGCGAGGTTGAAATCCCCGCGGAGGAGTTCTTCAAACGTCATTTCCCGGAAACGTTCCGGGCAGTTATAAGTGATGTAAACCATGTGAGTGCTCCTTATGTGAGGGTTGTGTTTGTGTTCTGATGGGAGATGGAAGGCTGCCGCGGCATATCATCGTCTTCCGCCTTTGCCCGTTTGCTTTGGTTGAAGGCGGCTTTTGCGTGTTTTCTGATGCGACCCTTGTACTAGTGGACTCCCTTGCTGGGCGAAGTATGTGGATTGGAATTATCCTGCCAGTCGACATTTGCTCGGAAGCTGTGGTACTTTTGGACTTGAGACAGCTCTGGGCACGGTGGCCAGGATCAGGTGTGGGGTGGATCGGAGTAACAAATTCGTGCTCTTGGATATGACCGAAGAGCCTGAAGCGAAAAAAAGCTTACAGTATACAACACAAACGAAATTTAATGGAACGCTAAGACGACAGGGTTACAGACCGAGGAAAGCGGATTCACCCTGGAGGTTGAAGGGGGCGGAGAGGCCGGTGTGGATCAACTCGCCTTTTTTGATGAAGTTTTGGAAGTTGGTGACGGTATAGCAGGCGGCAACGCGAACCGTGGGGGCAACACCGAGGGTAGTGCCGCAGGCCGAAACGGGGACCTGGGCGGTGGCTTCGGCGTGGGTGAAGTTCATTGTGGCGCGGAATTCCTTGACCTGATTGGGGTCCGACCAATCGGCGGCGTAGAGCTGGGCGTCAAAGAGGGTGGTGCGGACATCAAACATGGCTTTAATGAAGGTGTTAAAGCGGTTGGCATCCACGATTTTCTGGCGAATCTCGATATTATCCACGGCGAGAAAAACGTAACCGGAGAGGGGCTGGCCGTTCCAGCCGGAGGGTTCCAAACGGATATCATTTTTGGCTTCCGGGTTGATGGCACAGAGGATATCGCGGAGGGCTTCCACTTTGGGCTGGCCGACCTGGGGATCAAAGAACATCTGGTTGACGATGTTTTTCTTTTCCACCGTATCAAAATCATAGAGGGTGAAGTTGGTCAGGCCATAGCGGGCAAGAAGCTCCGCGATGGTGGAGCCGACCGAACCGCAGCCAATGATGTGGATGCGGCCTTTGACATCATGCGGGGAGAAGACATCCAGGCTTTTGGCAAGATTCATAAGGCACCTCCGTTGGTGAGATAATCGTAATAGGTGGGGTAGTGGTCGTAATAATTGCCGTCATCGTCCATCCAGCAGCGGGCGGCGTTATCCCAGAAGACGTGGGGTACGGTGCCGCCGGTGGGCTTGACGGGAGGGTTTGTTTTGTGATAGATGGGCGGGGCCTTGGTGACAAGGGACTGAGCGGTGGCGGCAAAATCGGAAAGAGTATCGGTGTAGGTAACAGAGATATCGTCTTTATCGTAGATTTTGTTGGCGGCGTAGTCATACAGGCGGGCGGTGAACTCGCCGCGCTTGTTCCAGATCATGAAGAGGTAGAAATCATTGCCCTTGAGCTTATTGACAATTTTGGACTCGTTTTCGTCATCAACGCCGGAAGGGGAAGTGGACATGTTGACGTGGCTGTGGGCCTGGTAGCGGATGTTGTTGAAGATTTCATCGGGCTGGGAGAGCAGCCAGTCGTTGTATTTATCCTGGTCGGTTTCGACGGTGACACCAGTAACCTGCTGGGGGGTAGACGAGGATATCATAGATTTCATACTCGGTAGGGGAGAGCTGGCGCATGAGGCCGTGCCAGGCGACTTCGGAAGTGAAATCATCAATGAGGCGGGACTGTTTGGCCCAGGCATCGGCAGTAAAATTGATGTTGATTTTATCTTTTGCTTTGGTTTTGGCGAGCTTGACAGAGCCGGCGAGGAGCTGCTGGCGATAGAGTTCGATGGCGGCATCCAGAGCGGTCTGATCAATACGGATAACTTGCATGGTTATTCTCCTTCCTTAACGGAATCGTTTGCGGATTTGAGCTGTTCAATGGCCTGCTTGGGGGTGATGGATTCACCGGTAGCGGTCAGGATGACGGGGATATCCGTGTGATAGGCGGCGGCGAAATCATCAAAGAAATATTTGGTGGAGATTGTTTCGACGAGGTTCATGCTGCTGGCGCTCTGCTGACAGATGGCAATGGCGGCAATAAAATCTCGGCGATCCTCGGCATCCTCCAGCATGGGTTCATAGTTACCGAGGCAGGAGTGATGATTGATGTGAGGGTTGGGAACAGCCTGAATGACGTTCATATTGATCGCATCGGACATAGCTGTGACATGGCAGTTGTAATTAAGCCTATAGGTGGCAGCGAGTTTGATTTTGAAGATGTGGTCAATGAACACAGCCCGGAAAAGGATACGGACATCGTGTTCTTCTTCATCGGTAAGATCCTGATAGGGGCGGTCACTGTTGAAGATAAAGGTTTCGACATCATCCGGGTCATAGTTGGAGAGGAATGTGGTGATGACGAGGAGAAGCGATCCATCGACAGCACCAACGGAGATACCCTTTTGAGTGTGGAGATAATCCTTGAGTTCCGTGATAAAGGTGGATTCATCTTTGGAGTCAAGGCCGGTCAGCTCACAGTTGATGCTGGTGATGTTGGTAAAAATTCCTGAGATGCGGGCGCGGGTTTCTTTCAGATCACGGTAAAGACTTTCAATTGACCGCTTGAGATCCGCTTTACGGCGGTCAATAGTACCTTTGAAGAGGGATTCGATTGCTTTATCTACGGCCCTGGAGGTCAGATCGGTTTTGTTATGAAAGGGCTTCCGCCATCCGGGCGAGGGTTTCCGAGCCAGTATCCGGGGTGGAGAGGGCGCGGAGGTAAGCGAGTTCATCGGAGGTAAGGGGGTGATCCTTGAAGAGCCAGGGCAGCAGGCGGGGCATGGCCGAGGCGAAACGGCGGTGAAAAACACTGCTGTAGAGGCCGGTGTCGTGCTGGGGCTGGACGATGGTGATACGGGCGGCTGCATCCTGATAAATTTTGTACTTATCAGAGAGATAAGCGCTGATATCCTTGACTTCCTGAATGGAATCGGGGATGGCGGCATTATCAGTGACGAAGAACAAACGGGATTCATTCGGGTTAGGGGAAGGCTGCAGGCCGGAATCATCGCCGAGGATGGTAAGGGTATTGCCCGCGGTGAGGCGGGGGTAGACCGTGCAGGCCAGAGCCTTGGTGAAAATTACTTTGAAAGAGGAGCGGCAGGGGGTGCTGTCCTGCCATGTGATGGTGGGCGACATGTAATTGAGAATATCGGTGTAATTGGGGAGTGGCATGGTGATTCATTTTTCCTTTCTGATTAGATTTGGAACGATTGGCCGCGTTTGCGTTGCCCGCTGCCTGCCGCGGGGAGGCTGTTCCTGTAAGGCAGCACCCCGGTGGGGGAAGAGACACCACCGGAGGGAAATCAATCAGGCGTTATCCTGCTTGGCAATGTTGACCAGGTAGCACTTTTCCGCGATACCGAAGTCCGCGAAGGTCTTATCCAGGTCGCCTGCGGCCAGAGAGGAGCCATCCAGCTTGGTCTGGCCGGTAGTGTAATCGACATCATGAGCTTCCAGGACGGAGCGCAGGGTGGTGTTGGGGTCAACGGGGTAGGTGTTACGGTGCAGGTTATCGACGATCGTGACGTTAATCATGGTGAAAATCTCCTTATGATGAAATATTTTTATGTTGGATTGTGGATTGGGGAAGAAAAATCATGGCCGGGCTGCTTGCTGTGGGGGTAAGCGCCGGCCGTTTTGGTTACTGAGCGGCGGTTTCGTTTTCCGGGCTGGCCTGGGATGCCGGGGTGGAAACTTCAATGCTGGCGATGATGGCATCGTGGTCGGCCTTGAGCTGAGCCAGGGTTGCGGCGGCCTGGGTTTCGATTTCATCCAGGTGCTTCTTGGCGAAGCCAATGCGCTCGGCGACATGCTCCTTGGCCTTGGCGACGTTTTCGAGGTCGGCGGGCAGGTCCTCCACGTAGATGGCATTGTCGGTGCCGAAGGCGGACTTGGCGAAGCAGATGCCGTAGGTGGACATGCTCTGCTTGGCGGACGGGGCAATGGCAAAGATGATTTCATCGTCATCGCCGGACTTTTTGCCGGGCTTGGTCAGCTGCAGAGCCTGGGGAGCCTTGGTGTGAAGGGTTTTGAGCTGGGCCATAGTCAGGGCGGAGGTGATGGAGAAAGTGGTTTCGTTGATTTTGACAGTAGACATAATGTGTGTCCTTTCTTTGGCGTGTAGCCAATGTAAAAAAATATTTGCAAGTGCGGAATGCACGGTTGCCTAGGTTGGGGAATTGGTGAGGGAAGCGAGTTCATGGCAGGCTTCGCGGTAAGTATCGGCGGACTGGATGAAGGTGGGACCGTCACGGATTTCGTAATGGCCGTGGGTGGGGATGATGATGTACATGGGGGTCAACTCCTTTTGTTTGCGAAAACTTGTAAATAACGGGGTGAAATAAAACCTGCCAGACGGGGCAGGGCGGGGAACAAATTATAATAAGGCTGGGATGCGCTGTGAGAAACGAGAAGAAAACGGGCGAGAAACTGCATGGCCACAAGGAAACACGGCCTGTAGGGGCTGTGTGGGGCGCTGAGAGGGATGCGGTTTCATGCTGGCGGGTGACTTTGTGATTTTGATTATATACAAGTTTTCGCAAATATTCAAGCCGTAAAAATGTTGCTTGATGCGGTGAGAATGTTGCATGGCCGATGACAAAATATGTTCGTTTTTGAGCAGTACAAACCCGGCAAAGTGGTGGGTTAGTAAAAGCAATGTTCCAAAACGGCCTAAAAATTGCGTGTCAATACGACTAGGAAGGTTCAAAATCGGGCTGAAAACAGCACGTCAATAGCGTTTATATATAAAGATAAAGAAAGATATATAAGAGGGCGGTGCGTCCGGCGTTTGGAATGGGAACGGGTTTTGCGCTTGTGTTACGGTTTTGCGGGACTCTGGGGCACGGGTTTATAGGCGGCGCAGGTTTTGGTGGCGGAACAGGAAACAGTGTTCGTTTTGGTGATAGGAATGGTGGGTGCGATGGGAGGAGCGGCAAGGGTGGTGGCGGACTGGAGAGTGAGAGGTTTCGTTTCGGCTTTGGCTTCCGTCATCTTGGTAGGTTTGATTTTGCCGTCAATAACATCGTGCAGGTAGTTGTAGCAGCCGATAACGAACAGAGACTTGCGAAGAGGGTCAGCGAAGAAATCATCAATGGTGTAAGGATAAGAAGCTTTTTCGTGAATGGCTTCGTTGCTGTAGTTGTAGCCGTAAGAGTAAACGGTGGTGGGGCTGTGGCGGACATTGAATTTGCGGGTGATGTAGTTGCAGCCGAGCTTGACATAGTTCATGAAGGCGGCAGAGCTGTAGTTGAGGACATCGCGGACGGGAAGAGAGACTGGGAAATCAGCAGCGGCAATAATTTCATCGTAGAGGGTGACAATGCGTTTTGGCCAGGCCGGTTTTGGTGGTGAGGAACCAGTCGTCTTGGGTTTTGAGCTGGCGGATGGCGGCATCAAGAGCTTTTTGCGGAAGTGATTTTTCTTTCAAAGTCAGTCATGGTAGATTTCCTTTCTTGATTTGATTTTGAATGGGTAAAAGAAAAAAAGCCTTGCGGGTGGGCAGGGCTTTTATAGTGGAGTGATTTAATTAGAGGCTGAACTTGGTCGGGTTTTCATCGGCGATTTGAAGGACGCGATAGAGAATATTGGAGATGGTTTTATTGGTAAGAGCCAGCAACTTTAAGGTCTCGGTATCGCTGGTGCAGGCAAAGGCTTCAAAGTGGGAATTAAGATAGTCAACATAAGAGCTGAGAAGAAGAGAATCGTTTTCGTCGTGGTAGGCTGTTGCGGTATCGGCAAGGATGCGGGTACGGGCAAGGGCAGAGATGACAGGGGTGTCATGGAAGTTGATAGGATTATAGCGGTCGGTCACATGATGAACGGTCCATTTTTCTTTGCCGGTACATTCAAGGATGAAAAGGCGGGCGGTACTGTACTCCAAGTCGGTATCAATATCGTTCTGGACAGCATCAATCTTATCAGGGGTAGGATCGAGATCATAAATGCTCTGGCCGGAAAGTTTTGAGATGAGAAGCAGGCGGGGATGACTGGAGGAAAAACCTTCACGGCTGCCGTTGTTGATGTTGGAAAGATAAGCGGAGGCCATAAGAAGGTCCTCACGGGAAGCGGGGGTGGGGTAAATGAATTCATAGAGGAAGGAGGTGAGCTGCTGAAAATCCATGGGGTTGCGGTTGACCTGGAGAACCATATAGGGTTCATTGTCGGCACCGAATTGTGTGACCGGAGAGGTGAAGGTGCAGAGCTGGGTGAGGATGATGTGATGAAGCATGGTTAGTCCTCCTGCTGAACAAGGTCTGCAAACTTAGCTTTGGCAACTTTCAAGGCAGATGAATCGGTAATCATGGTTGGTAATTCCTTTCTTGAATCATTTTGCACCGCAGGTTAGTGGACGGCGGCGAGGACGGGAGCGGCGGCACAGCAGAGGGTTTTGCAGCCGATGACGCGGCCTTGGGTATCGCGGACCATACAGCAGGGGTAAAAGACATCGGAACGGGTGGGGACGCGGGAGGCGACAAGAGCACTGACAATGTAAATCGTATTGGGCATGGGGTTTGGCAGGTTTTCGACATCGCCATAGTAAGAGTGGGAGATGGGGATAGTTGTGCCGGAAGCGGTGGTGAATTCGCCGTCGGAGATGGATTCAACATAGACGCGGGCAACCACGCCGAAGGGCTTGATGGAGGCGGTGCCAATGTTGATTTCGTGCGGGTGAGGTTTGAGAATTTGGGTAGACATTGGGGCGGTACTTCCTTTCATTGCATGATGCAGATTCGTTTTTTTGAATTTACAATTTGTTCATAAGGTTTGTTAGGATGGTAGAATTTATGCGGATTTTGGCTTGGAAAGTTTGGCGGAAACGGAGAAATAATTTTGTTTTGCGGTTTGGCTTATGATTGAATTATACAACGAATGGTTGTTGCGTGCCAGTGCAAAAAGTTGGACATTAGTAATAATAGCGGCGTTCCAAATCATATTCGCCGTTGGGGGTGAGGCCGTTGGGGGCGGACCAATCGCAGGCATCCTCTTCGTTTTCGGCAGAGGGGCGGATGATGGGCCAGGTGACGATATAGCACGGGGCGGTGAAATCCTTGGCGATTTCGTTGGGGCAGATGGCTGTGGCAACGTACTGGGCGATACCGTGGTAACAATCATAGGAGCAGTATGCTTGCTCCAGGAGGATGAGGGGCTTACCATCGTAAGAGCAGGCACCGTTGAGTTCCAGGCGGGAGAGTTCGGACTGGAGGTTAAAGGGGTGGCGGGTTTTGGTTTTCATTTTGGGTTCAACCTTTCTTTGACAATACTGTTACTTAATTCTGAAATATTGGAAGATAAGAAAAGCGCCCTGGGGATTAAACCAAGGCGCGATGGGGGGTTGTGATTCATTTTTTACTGGGCCTGGGGAGGATTTTTGCCGCTTGCATTCTTGACAATATACAGAGTGTTTGCGAGAGTGGTTTCGCTCAGGTCGTCAATCCGGTTAGTCAGGCGGTCGATACGTTCGTTGGTAGCGTTGACAGCTTCAATTGTCATATCAAGCTTCTTTTCAATATGGCTTTCAATGTAGGCCATCATGCGGGTTTCGGATTCTTTAATGAGTTCACCGCATACTTCGCGAGATACTTCACGGGATACTTTGCGGGATACTTCCGTCATCATCTGGCGGAGGAGTTCAATGTCGTTTTTATCGAGGGCCATGGGGCACCGTCCTTTCTTTAATTATAGTATAACAGATTGACGTTCAAAAATCAATCTTGATGCGGCGCTCTTTGATGGGGATGGTTTCAAAGTGGTAGCCAGAATTGTAAGTGTTGGGAATGCGGGTGCGCTTGGTATCGTGGCGAATGGTGGAGAGTGGGGCGGCAAGGAGCAGGGAGAGGATGGCCCCAGCAGCGGATTCAATCTCGGAATCAGGGCAACCAAAGCCGATAAGCGGGTCAGTAAACCAGGACTTGGAGCTTTCTTCCAAACAGGCATCGCCGGAGTAGGTTTCGCTTTTGGGTTCGATAGGGGTTTTGAGGTAGTGGAATGGAAAGAAGGGGTTATTGTCCAGGCTATAGGAGTAGTAAACGCCGTTCATTGCGAAGTTGATATAGCTGGTGTGGGTGACGGTGATGGGGGCGTTGGGGATGGACTGGAAAAGGGCGAGTTCCTTTTGGAGGTTGGAAATCAGCGGTTCCCGCACTTTGGGATGGAGGGTTGAAGAGGATTCAATGCGGCGCTGCGTTGCGGTGCAGGCTTCTTTCAGGTTGCGGTCAGAGATGACGGCGGGATACAAGGGTTTCACTTTGCCGCCCTGGGCGGTGATGAGCTGGGCCAGGCGTGTGAGGATGCGGGCAGAGTTATACTGCCAGGAGGTTGCGTAAAGACGTTCATTCTCTTTTATGACAATCATTTTGGTACTTCCTTTCAGCGGGGCTTAGAGGTAGTGGGCGGGAAACGCCTGGCCGACTTCTTTATAGGTAGTGAGGATGGGGCCGTGGTGGCAGATAAAATCATGCAGGCCGGCACGCAGGGCACTGAAGATTGCGTCTTCGTTGTAATGGGCGGACGCTTTGTTATAATCGCGCTGCCAGGTGGTAAAGTAGGTTTGAATTGCTTTGGATTCCCAATCATTTTGGAGGAAGGCGGGAACCTTGCCGGAATCATACTGCTGCCAGACTTTGGCAAAACGGATATCGCCATAGATGCGGGAGGCCATGTTATAGGCGATTTTCTGCTCTGCGGTGCAGACGGACTTATCCACGCCACGGATTTTGTGGTATTGCAGTTTCATGCGGGACTCCTTTCCATCAGAGAATAATCTGGGTGCCTTCATCCAGGGCTTTGCGGAGGATATCGGCAAGCGCGTTGAGGTCCGTGAAGTTTTGCATTGGGCCAGGGGGAGAGTTGACGGCGTGATAGGCAAAGGTTTCAAACTGGCTGCGGGTGATGGTGCCGGATTCGGCCAGCTTGGCGAATTCAGCGAGGGAATCGGCGGTGGGTTTGGGCTGGTGGAGGGCGAGGGCATCCAGCATTTCCGGCTTGACTTCCGTGTAGCCAACGGTTTCAACATGCTCATCCGGGAAGGCCGTTACGATAACTGTACAGTTAGGAACGGTGTGGGAAACGATACGGGAAGCGGTAAGATCCGTGATGGCTTCCATAACGGTGAAGTGACGGTCGCCGGTTGCGGTTTCATAATAGACGCGGAACGGGGCTGTTTCGGGGTCGAAGAGGTCATCGGCAGGCCGAATGCGCAGGTCTATATAGTGCGCGGGGTTCTTTTCGATTGCGGTGCGGCACTGGTCAAGAATGTTCATTGCGGCGGCGGAGAAGCACTTGAGGCTTTCAACCGACTGGGATTCATCTTCCAGCCAGGCGCGGGCACTCTGGCGGGCTTGACAGGCGGCAGGACGGGTATTGAAATAGCCGATGATGGTGGGCAGGTGAAGGGAATCGGTGAGGATGAGGGCATAAAGAGAATTCAACATTTTTAGGTACTTCCTTTCATTTCATGCTGTTTTTTTGCAGGGAATTCAATCGGCATCAATGGCCAGGGCGTATTCATCCGACTGGCCAAAGACGGTGAGGGTGACGGTTGCAGGGCTGGATGGGTCATAATCAATTTGGATGTTGGTCATAACCAGGCGGCAGGTGGCGGCGAAGGTCAGGAGGATAAGGCCGAGGGAGAGGAGGAGGGCGGAGAAAATGCGGCGAGGTTTCATTTGGGACTTCCTTTCATTGCAATAAAAAACGCCCTGGCGGTGAAGTCAGAGCGCAAAGAACTTATTTATGATATTCATAATGGGATTCAGGGTCAGGCCGCTTTGCGGTGGGTAGCGGTGCGGTGCTTTGCCGCTTTGGGGTTGGCTGCCGGCTTGTGAATGGCATACACGGCCAGAATCAAAACGGACAGGGAAACGGCCAACAGGATAAAGGGGTGGCGTGTGGCCAGGGCGGGAAGGCCAAAGAGAACGGCGCACGCGGCGGCGCTGAAGAGGGTGAAGCGAGTGAGGAATTTTGTTAGCTTTTTCATGATGGGGCTTCCTTTCATTTTATGGTTTGGATTTGGTGGTAGGATGCTTCCTTCCCCCGGCCTACCAACTCCGGGCATAGGGGTGCTTTAGCCTTTAATGGTGGGGGCAGTGACGCCAGCGGCCTTCTGGCGCTCTTCTTCCAGCTTGGCAGAATGTTCTTCAATAGCCTTGCCATGCTTTTCTTCCAGGTCAGTGATGGCGGCTTTGATAGATTCAATCTGGCCTTCAATGTTCGTGACCTTCTTGGTCGCGGCGGCCACCTGTTCGTCCATCTCTTTGGTGTGGTTCTTGGCGGCCACCTTGCCAATGGTTTTCTGAATAAAATCAAGTTCCTTCTTGGCAGTTTCCAAGTCTTGTTCACGGTCGGCCAGAGCCTTCTTGGCCTTGCGGATACGCTTGGGCAGAGTGGACATAGCCTTTTGGTAGTCGCGTTCCCAGTCGGGGGCAAAGGTGGTGCCGTTCAAAACGACCGCCAATTCAAGTTCCAGCTTCTTGATGAAAGCATTCAAAGCAACGTTGACATGATATGCTTTGCCATCGTTGAAAACATCGTTCTTGACAGCGAAAGCGCGGATATTCTCAAAGAAGTGCATACCGGCCTGGGTAGAGCCGACACGCAAATCGGGGTCACACAGACGAAGAAGACGGGTCAGGTCATCGGCCAAAAACTTCTTGCGCTGGTCGAGGTCTTCCGGCTTGCAGGTATTCAGACCCTTGGCAGACAGGTAAACGGCGGATTCAGCGTCACAGAGGGCTTCCCAATCTTCCTGGGAAAGTACCCATTCACGCTTGTCGGGGTCGGGCATTTTGCCCTTTTCGATAGTGCCGTTCTTGACGGCCTTGAAGCGAGCAACGTTGGTTGCAAACTTCTTGTCATCATCCCCACGGGTGCGGTTAGTGTTGACAGAACGGGCGGCGGTAACGACAGCAGTAGCGGTAGAAGTGAACATAAGATACTTCCTTTCTTGCCTTTCGGTGATAAAATATTGACAGAGTGGTAAGCTCTGTGGTAAACTACAGATAAGAGGACGGAGTGCCGCCGTATAAACAGTGACACTCCGCTTGCCTATGCGGCCCCGGCTTCGATAGCTTCATCGAGTGTTGCGTACTCGATGCCATCAGAGCCTATGTAACCAAAGTCGGTGTACATTGGCAAGACCCCCTTTTCTGCCGCCTAGGTATAGCATGGGCGGCTTTTTTCTACCCTTGCGGGCAGTGGAAAGCAGGCCAAGAAACAGTGACCTGCTGGGCTGTGCTGGGGTTATGTATTTGCTATCAAACCTTGACTAGCCTATTGTTTTTTAACGTTCCAAGGTTGATGTTTGTAAAGTTTACAAAGTGTAGTCAGCGTATACGCACGCAACTTTAATCAGACTACCAGCCGGAACTTCCACCGTTTGGGGGACGACTTTATATCCGTGCATTTTCCTGACTTGCCGCTAACCCGAATAGCGGTAGTTTCTGGAGACTATCCCCGCAGAATGCAGGGTGGCCACATTTTATCTAACTGTGACTGTTAGTGCTTTGTTGAACCGGTTATTCAGTCTCACCTAATCCTTCAACCACAAGTGCGGCGCGTTCCTACAAACGCCCTTACATAGGCTCGATTTGCTTCCGGGTACCTAGAAAAACGTATTTCTAGCATATTATTCAATTATCAAGATACTTCACTTGAACTGTACTGTTAGGGTACAGTTCAGGCTTTTTGCACCCTCTTCCTAAACATTTACACACTTTTCGGGCTGAAAACTTGTGTTCTCTCATATGGTGCTAACCCATGTTCTCACAGTGTCTAAAGGGTACAGCTATACCCTAACCCTACTTGCACTTTTGGTGCATAGCCGGGTGCCTACAAGAAACACTTTTTGCGCATGTATTGCACAAGTTTACAACTTTGGCTTTTTGTTAATGGCCGCTTAATTCTCTTGATTCTGCCCTTGCTATACCGCCGGAACGGTAGACAACATGCAAGGGTACCCACTAACAAAAGCGCGTGTATTTGTTCAGTTGTCTAGGTGCTATGTCGTGGGCGATTATGGACACCGCGTTAGCGGGTTTTGTCCGTGTCGCTTTCGACAATCACATAATACCACAGTAGAATTTTGACCTGATTTTTGCAAGGGTGCCCACGGGGCGCTTTATGCGTATATAAAGGTACAAATCCGCAAAATGTGGTGTGTAAAGCCAGCAAGGCGTACTAAATATGGGGCTGTATAGGGTAAAATTTGACGGTATACCGCTAAAAATCCACTACTTGCAAACCACGTTCAATAGTTTGCATAGGGGGGTATGTTAAAAAGAAAAAATAACGTAAAAGCGTGGAAAACGGGTCAGTTATCTCTTCTCACTCCCGGCTCTCAAAACACAAACCAGCGTACCTACGTCGCTTCTCCCTCTTCCACTTCCCCACCTCCTCTCCTCCTTTCTCCAAGCCCTCACTTTCCTCCCTCTAAACCCCCGTTTCCTTAATCGTTCCCTTTCTCGAAGAAAACCGCATAACAATCCGCTTTCTAGGCTCCTTTGGGGCCTTACTTTTTTTACCCAAAAACGCCATAAAAACGCACGATTTGGCCGCTAAAACGCACAAAACGGCGTCAAAACGCTAAAAAACGCATTATTTCCGCTCGAAAAACGCCTCGGAACGACTCTGGCGGAGCTTTTTGATCCCCGAAAACGCCCTCTTTGGGCCTTCACCAGAGGTAAATCCATCCATTTTTAGACTAGATCCGGCCAATAACGAGCACCACAGGGCTATCACAGGGCGCTCTGATCGCCTGTTAGCCGTTTTTTCTACCTATTTATACTGTATAGCTGGTTCTATCCGGTTCTACTGTCGCTAGACAGGGGGGTAGGTTAATCCCACTATTGCCAGGTAGAGGGGGTAGATCGGGTCCCGCTGTCGTCAGATAGGGGGTTCTTTTGCCCCTACAGGTGGAACCTGAAAATGCCTCAAGCGCAGCTAACCCCCGCCCCTACAGGCGGAGCCTGTGTTACGCTTTCTCCTGAAATTTATTTTTTGCCGCTGTTGACTTCTTGTAATTAGCGGTGCTATAATAGAACCATAAGATAAAGCTCCGCAGGATAAAGCTCCGCAGGACACACCACACAGGAGGAAAGCCCACTATGAAAAAAAGAAACAGCGTAGCTCACTTTATCCCCCGCACTGTTACTATGCAGGAAGCCACAGAGACCAAAGGTGGGCTGGACCTACAAGGTGCTGCAAGTTTACTGATGGCAATGATGCAGGCAAGCGCCGATGCTGACGGCCACAACGCCCTAATGGAACAGCTGGCATCCGCCATGGGTTATAAGCTGGTACGCGAAACACCACAGCCGCGCCAGCGGAGCCGCAGTAAAAAACGCCCGTGCCGCCCGCTATGCACAGCCCAAACTGAGCCTGGTAAAAACCAATGGTGTGGCAAAACCAACGCCGGCAGAGCCGATCCGCAGCCGCGAGGACTTTAACGCCATAGCCACCTACCTGCACACCCAGGGACGCCCGTATAATAGGCAGCGGAACTATACCTTATTTATATGTGGTGTGACACTGGGCCTGCGTGTGGGCGATCTTTTACGCCTTACCGTTGATGATGTGTGGGATTGTGAGCACAACTGCCCGCGCCACCGCGTAATTATCATCAATGAAAAGACCGGCAAGCGCACCAATGACCTGATTACCCCGCTGGCAGCAGGCGCGATTACCGCCCTGATTGAAGAGATGCGGGGTCGAACCATGAATGTGCTGAAGCCAGGCTGGCCATTGTTCCAGAGTATGCGCAGCCCCAAAGGAGTACCGCAGCCGCTGGACGAAACCCAGGTGTGGCGGATCTTAAACCAAGCGGCAAAAGAGTGCGGCGTTAAAGAGCATATTAGTACCCACAGCCTGCGCAAAACCTATGGCTATGCTGCAAACCACGCTATGACAGAAGCCGGACTGCCGGCTGGCCAGGTGATGGAAACGCTGCAAAACAAGTTCCACCACAGCAGCCAGAGCATTACGATGCGCTACATTGGCTTGAGCCAAGAGCAGATTGATGCAACGGCAATGGCAGTAGATACAGTGTTGGGAGTGCCGCCGTTGGCTACTATATAGCGATGCCCATTAAATTTGGGTGCCTGGCAAGCACCCACTTTTTTACTTTTGTTAAATACAAGTTTTCGCAAACAAAGGAGGCAAATAATTCATGGAAAATCACGACACAGGCACCATCAATAGCTCCGCTAGATATTGTTTGGCAAAACCGGGCGACAAGGTGCGAATTACCAAAACACACCGGGCGGGTATACGCCAATATGCGGCCTGCGAGGGCGATACATTCATAATCACCAAAGTGGTGAACGGCCAGATCCCCTATGGGCGGTGGCTGCAGCCGAGCGGTATGCTGGCGGTCAGGGAGCTGAAGCTTGACCCAAACTGCTGTACGTTACTTACGCCGGAGGAATGTGAGGCACCGGCTGCTACACCAGAGCCAACCACGCTGCGCAGTGTGACGATTGATGTGAGCGACCCAGAGGCAGCACACAAGGCCGTGGATGATGCGTGCGCAGAGTACCAGGCCAGCCAGACGAGCCGCTGGAGCACGGCAGAGACATGTAGCGCAAAACTGAGCGCCAGGAAAATGATGGCCACGCTATGTGAACAGGGTATCAGCATGGTTTGGTTTATTGAATCAGATCCAGACCTCCGGCACGTTTGCTTGGAATGCTACAATGGTACGCCGAACACATGGGCGAAAAGTCATGGCTATTCTACCAATTATGTGCAAATCACCTTTAACGATAACGTAGACTTCGATGAATGGATTGGCCGTTACGCCTGCCTGTGCGCATTAACGGGCGAACCTGTTGCCGATATCGTTATGCGCAGCATTAAGATTGACACCTAAATAATTAACGAAGTTTTGGAGGTAAAAACCAATGAAGAAAATTCCCACCTTATATAAGCGCGAGTTCAGTGACCACAAGATTACCGGAATCCATGACAAGATTACGCCAGGCTGTGAGGCGGCGCTGACGGACGAGAGCATTGCCACATTGAAGATTGACGGTGCTTGCTGTGCGATTATTAACGGCGAATTCTACAAGCGCTTTGATGCCAAGCCGGGCAGAGCAGTGCCGGAGGGCGCGATTCCGTGTGACGAGCCAGACCCGGTAACTGGCCACTGGCCCCACTGGGTGAAAGTGGCGGCAGATAATCCCGCGGACAAATGGTTTGTGGCGGCACGAAACAACAGCTGGGATGACCTGCCGGATGCAACTTATGAGGTGATTGGACCGCACTTCCAGAAGAATCCCTACGGGCTGGATAAGGACGTGCTGGTGCGGCATGGCACGATCAGTATTGACATCCCGAACCTAAGCTTTGATGGAATCCGGCGCGGGTTGGAGTTGGCCGCCATGGAGGGCATTGTGTTCTGGCATGAAGGAGCACCGCTGTGCAAAATCAAGCGTAAAGACTTTGGCTTTAAGTGGCCGGTGACGCAAGACGAGCTGAACGCGGAGTTTGGGGCAAATAATCCTGACCCGTGCGTGTTGGTACGGCGGACTGCGGCTATGTACAGCAGGCATGAATTTCCGGCAGATACGACCAAGATGTTTGAGGTTGAATACGAAGCCACCAAGGAGGAAGCGCGGGCATGAAAATTATTGACTTTGAGCGCAAGGGCAACCTGGTACGGTTCTACCTGGGTGATGATGACCTAGTGGAATGGTACGGCGACGACTGGAACGATACGCCGCATGAGCATAATGCGGAGCGAGTCTATGACAAATACATCAAAGGCCACTGCGATATGATGTTCCCATTTGACGACCTGGTACTGGAACCTTGCTGCGGGACCTGCAACAGCGGCTGGTGCAAAGATGATATGGTGGAGCAGAAAGTGCCCTGTATTATTCAGGTGCCGGTTGCAGTACATAGTGACAGCTTTGATGAAAGTTTTTGGACCACTGGGTAGGGGCCAAGGGAGTGCATAAATTTTATTTTGGAGACCATATGGAGCCGAGCGCTATGGCTGCTACCAATCCTCATTCTTGAATAATAACTTTGGAGATTTTTAACAATGGAACAGACATGCTTTAGATATTCCGTACAGCCACAGACGGAACACATTAAGGATTACACTCATACAATCGCCGTAATGTTTGAAGACATGGTAGATTATGCAGACCGCAATGGCCTTGACCGGAACGAGGTAGTAAGCGAGATGCTGCACGACATGAACGCTATGAGCGGTTACTGCGATATGAATAAATACCGGCCGTTGCCGGAATAAGGATGAAAAATATGACGGAACAAGAATACATTAAACAAGCACCAACAGCCACGATTTTTGACGGCTTAATTAAAGCAAAAAGCGTCCTGAACAGTCATAACAACATAATGGTTTCTATAAGTGGTGGTGCAGACAGTGACAATATGATTGACATTGTTGAACATCTGCGCCCCCGTGACGATAAACACCATGTTACATATGTGTGGTTTGATACTGGTGTTGAAATGGATGCTACAAAGCGGCATTTGTCATTTCTTGAAGAAAAATACGACATTAAAATCCATCGTGAGCGCGGGAAAATGCAGGTAGCCGGAGCAGTTCGTAATGTTGGTTATCCGTTTTATAGTAAGCAATTTGCCGAGTACATTGGACGCCTACAGAAACACAATTTCCAATGGGAAGATCAACCGTTTGATGTCCTGTGCGCCAAATACCCGAATTGTAAGGCTGCCCTTCGCTGGTGGTGTAACGCTTGGAAAGACGAACCGCATAAACCACTCCAGACCGAAATTGCATCTGCTAGGTTTCTTAAAGAGTTTATGATTGAGAACCCTCCGACTTTCAAAATTTCAAGTCGTTGCTGCAATGAGTCTAAGAAAAAGTAGGAGATTCCGTGCGGAAAAAATATGGAGGAGACATCCAATTAGTCGGGATACGAAAAGCTGAAGGTGGAGCGCGTTCAACGAGTGTTAAAAGTTGTATGACAGACGGAGCGCATGGAAAGCAGTATTATCCACTGTTTTGGTGGAAAGCTGAGGATAAGACTGCGTTTGAAAATACTTATGATATAACTCACAGCGATGCCTACACAGTATACGGATGTAAAAGAACGGGATGTGCTGGATGCCCGTTCGCTGGACGTCATAACAAAGAACTTGCCATGCTTCATCAATATGAACCAAAATTGGCGAACGCTGTAGAACATATTTTTGCCCCAGCATATGAATATGCCAACAAATATCAGGAATACAAAAATATGCGTAAAGCTATGAATAAGGGGTCTTGATAATCATAATTGAATTATGGCGGGGCAGCTGGAAGCCAGTAGGCAAACTTGATCTTGAATAATTGGGTCAAGGACAATAACACCTGTATTTTTACAAGGAGATTTTTTATGGAAAATTTGCAGGTATTCAAATACGAAAATAACGATGTGCGCACGGTGGAGATGAACGGCGAGCCGTGGTTTGTATTGAAAGATGTGTGTAAAGCACTAGGAATCGCAAAATATCGTGATGTGGCAGACAGATTGGACGCAGACGAAAGGGCGCCGATTAGAGTGGACACCCTTGGCGGCGCACAAGAAATGACCTGCATCAACGAATCTGGTTTATACAACGTCATCCTGCGCAGCGATAAACCTGAAGCTAAACCGTTCCGAAAATGGGTTACGGCTGAAGTGTTGCCTACCATCCGCAAGCATGGCGCGTATATGACGCCAGAAACTTTACAGGCGGCTATCCTGAACCCAGACATGATGATTCAGCTGTGCCAGCAATTAAAAGCTGAACAGGAGAAAAGCGCCGCATTGGCCGCCACAAACAAACAGTTGGAAAGCGAGAACGCTGAAATGTCTGGCAAAGCACAGTATTTCGATGCCGTGATCGATCGGAATCTGCTGACCAACTTCAGAACCTTTGCCAGCGAATTACATATCAAACAAACTGTGCTGGTTCAGTTCCTACTAGACAAAAAGTACCTGTACCGTGATACACAGGGCAAACTTAAGGCTTATGCGGAGCGCAATGATGGATTATTTGAGATCAAGGAATTTGTGAACCGCGGTAATGGGCATGCCGGCACCCAGACCCTGATCACACCCAAGGGACGCGAGACGTTCCGGCTGCTGATGGAAGCTGAAGGACTGATTAGTATGTCGGACGACGCTGAGGACATGGCCGATGCTGGTTGAAACAATTTATACGGGTATAAAGATTTGCGCTTTGGCTAGTGTGTGCGCCTATGGCTGGCTGAGAGTACAGCAGGAACGCAAAGCTGAGACGGCTAAAGAACAGGCAGAAAAAACTACATGCAAGAATTGCTGTTACTGTCGGATGATTATGACTGATAGCCGGATTGTCTGCGAACTAGAAGAGAAGCCGATAGAACAACCTGTCCATTGCACGCTATTTACAGAATGGCCTGAAGACTACACGTCCAGCTTATGTTTATACTGCAAACACTGCAAAAACTATGGCAAGTTTTATGTTCGTTGCGATATAAGCGGGTTGCGTGATAAAGCCAAAATTACCTGTATTAACTATGAAAAGCGCCGCAAATACTTCCCAGATCTAGGAGGAATACACTAATGACCAATGAAGAATTTGAAACCCGCAAGAAAGAAATTGCCAGTAACCTGCAATTATTGCTTGACGAGATGCGGCAACTACATGACTGGATTGTGCTTAACTCAGTAACAGATATTACACAGGAAAACTATAAGGACTGGGAGAATTCGTTCGATACTCTGCTTGATAGTTTCAAGATCCTAGACTGCAACTAATAAGGAGAAACTTTATGTCAAAGTTAAAAATCGCCAGTGCTATAACTCATGCTTGCGCTGTGGCCACTGCGGTATTGGCTGTTGGAGCTGCCGTACACTTTGCCCTTTACTTAGAAGCTAAAGCGCCAAAGGCTGTAGACACAACTGCTGTATGTACCACGCACAAGATCTCCTACGCATTCCTTGAAACGCGACCGTATACAAACCGGTATGGCGGCATTTGCGGCGCTGACACATACCTGCACTGCGGCGTAACACAGGATGATGAGAGCGTAAAAGAAGAAACCAAGGATGTAGATTACGTCACCATAAAATATTCTGATGAAGATTACAGTTACAAGGCCGACTTTTACGACCGCACCACATACGACAACGGATCGTTCGAAGATCGGTATACCAGCACGGTGTACTACCTGACCGACGAGATGATGCGAGACCTGGGTACCGGAGGCAGCAAATGAGCGAGGCATGGGAATCTACGGTGGACGCCATATTGATGATTTACATATGGGGGCCGATTATGCTGTTGATGTTGGGGATTAACTGCACGCTGTTGATTTTTAGCGTGTGGAAGATAATAACAATAGCAAAACACATCGCCAAGAGATATTACGAAAAGTTCATATGTAAAATTTTCATGAACAATAAAAACGAAAAATGAGGTGAAAAAATTTTTATGGCACGACTGATTGATGCAGAGGAGTTTGAGGCGTACTGCATTGAGCGCGACCCGAAGTATTCAGAGGTCGAATGGCAGGCTTATCTGGATGGTGTACAGCGGGTTTTGGAGGCCATTGATGCGGCACCCACAATGACAAAATATGTGCGATGTGAAGACTGTGACGAGGTAGTAAACTCTCTTAAACGCCCAGATTTATACTACTGCACATTGCATGACTGCGAGACAACAAAGGAGGGATTTTGTAATGAAGGGCATGTCGGATGAAAGTTATTGGGATCGGGGAGAACTGCTCTGTGCGTACGTGCGCGGCGAAAAAACGCTGGATGAAGTCATGGACACGATTGAGCTGATGCTAGCGTGGGATGTGTGGACGACGATGGATAAGATTAACCCCATTGGCGGACATGGCCCTGCAAGCCCTTATGACGAGCCTTTGATGGCAGAAACAAATTATTCAGCTCAGCTAAGATACGAGCTGGAAACGCCTGTACGGCGGGCTAAGGAGGTGGATAAAGCAGATGACAAGGCTTGAAAAGCTACAAAGCGCAACGGCAGACGATCTGGCCAGCCTGTTTACTATCATGGATGATGAAGGCGAGTACCTTCCGCTGCTGATGCCAATGAACCTGGTGAAGGACCCTGACAATCTGGACGAAATTATTCAGAGCCAGAGCGAATGGCTGCAGGGCGAATATTGGCCGGGAGATTTTGGACTTGGCTGTTTTGATGAACCGGTAATGCAGGAACCAGCGATTTATTCATAACCTGCGATACCACACGGTATAACATGGCCTGAGACACGCAGGGACGCGCTATGAGCCACGACACAAGGAGATACGACATGCAATACATAAACCGAGAAGATGCGTTAAAAGCGCTGGGAGACGAGCCTGCAGTGTGGGACGAAGAAGACCTGGTTGAGATACAGGCATGGCGCGACTGGGACGATCATAACCAAGCAATTAGTGCCGTTACGCCATTACCTTTTGAGCTACGACCATTATGCCCGGAAGAGCTGTTTAGGACAGAAGGAAAGAGCGTGATTTTATCAGCACCGGATCAGCCAGGACTAAATAAACGAGTCGTGACCTGTAACGGCCTGAAAACCAGAGGAACATACCAATGGCTTGACTTAAACGGACAGCGCTATGACCTGGGACTATTTTTGAACCGACACGTTACGGCCTGGGCGATTGTATAAAACCAGGAACGAAAAGAACCAAGGACGCGATTCCACCAAACCCATGCGCCCACACAGTCATGAGGTACGGTTGAGCTTGGGATGCACGCAGAACAAGCGAAACGGTCGGCGGATACGAATTCCCGGAGGGCCAAACGCCGAGCAAAAGCACCACCTATATTTCTTTATTAAGGTTTTTCTTATTAAGCGTAAGTGAATGTTGGTTTTACCCCAGGTTTTTCGTTGTTCAAAAAACGGATTGGACTGCGGATTTTGCATCGTTTCTGAACATCGTTTTCCAAAATGCGTTTTTCGAGCCGTTTTTTAAGAATTGAATGATTATTTTCGAGCCGTTTTTTAATGCGGCAAAGGAGTGTTTTTTAATGTATACGAATGGTTCCTACTTAGCAAAGCAGGTTATGCAGGTGCCGGAAGAGTTGATTTTGCGCAAGGACGTGTCGGAGTTACTGCCGGTTTACATGCTGATGTACGCAAAGTATTCGCCGTTTTACGATTTACGATTTTACAGTTATACGAGCCTGTCAGAGCTGGTCGAGCTGGCTGGAACGTTTGGGAAAGATTGCCAGCACCGCAGATACTACAACCGTGCGGCAGATGCAGTTGAGTTTTTAGAAGCATGTGGCGTGATTATGACAGAGGGGTACAACCGGGCAAAACCGACCAAACCGTTTAAGTATCGGTTCAAAGATCTGAACGAGGTGTTTGGCAAAGAAGACAAGGACGGAAAGTTTGGTTATGCTTCACTGACCTCAAACGAATATTTCTTGCTGCTAAACAGAGTGGCTACTGCCTATTCTACCGGGCGTGCACGAACAATTTGTACCGGATCTACTGTTACCTGCGGTTGCGGTACCGCCTGTGGCAGCGTACATACGGTAAGGAAAAAGATGGGGTTTGTGGCAACGTGGGTAGGATATATTAAAGCGATTTCCAAAGAACTG
>ENA-OQBL01000253-OQBL01000253.1-human-gut-metagenome-genome-assembly--contig:-NODE-253-length-30433-cov-4.941299_pt1 | contig 30433 bp, 27 predicted proteins | sample MGYA00242747_ERZ504553 | MGnify/ENA primary metagenome ERZ504553 (study PRJEB26092, sample SAMD00036240) | human gut metagenome | host: Homo sapiens | study: EMG produced TPA metagenomics assembly of...
GGCAGCATTATTTTATAAATACGTTCGTACACAGCAGGCTCATTCTCTTTAATCCATGCCAGTTTGGAAGCGGTAAAATTCCCCGGAGAGTTCAGCAGATGAGAAAGACATTGCGTTTCCCCCAATGCCTCAAACGCTTTCTGCCCGTATGGAACCGCCCGTGAGTCACACCATATAATAGCCGGACGTAATACATTTTGCCCTTTATCCACACAAACCAGTCCGTGCATCTGATAAGAGATACCGATAGCGGCAATTCCATCCGGACCGATCCCACTCCCAGCCATGACAGCCTGAGTTGACAATTTCAGATTTTCCCACCAATTTTGCGGATCCTGCTCAGCCCATCCGGGGCGGGCAGCCATAATAGCAGCCTCTGTTTTAGGGAAGAATGCAGAAGAAACACACTTTCCGGTCTCTGCATTTACCAAACTCGCCTTTACCGACGAACTGCCAATATCATAACCTAATAGGTACATTTAATTGAAAAATTAAGAATTTTAAAATAATAGTCTCTGTCCCGATGCTTATCAGCATTATCCTTCCAAGGAAAGGCCGGTGAAGAATCCCAAAAACATATACCGATTCCCCGAAAACGACCAGGCGGAGTATTCTCACAGCAATCACAACAAGGCTAAAAGTTATCTGTCTGTTATCACTTCGTTCCCGACTTATTATATATTGAACGGTCGAACTTATAGAAGCGTGCCGCCCTGTGGCATACACCTACCTGTTTTTCTTCCAAAGGTACTACATATGGCATCAACGCTATCTTCTTATGGAAGTTCCTTACGTCAAACACCTTATCATAAATCAACTGATAGACAGTCCGCAACTGGGCCGCCGTAAACTTCCGGGGAAGCAAGTCGAACATTGCGGAAGGAGCATATTCCACATAATGGCGTATATGCACCAATGCATCCTGCAAAATCTGGAAATGGTCGAACGCCAGGCTTTTCACCTCCGTCACAGGTGTCCAGCAAGCATCGTATTTATCAGACAGCTGTTCGAACCGTCTGTCAATCTTCACCAGTGTCAGGTAAGCGATAGTCACAATGCGGTCTATTTTCTTCTCGTCCAAACGATGAAAACGTTCCAGCCACAGCACATCCTTAGGATTACGGGTACGGTCTTTCGATCCATACGCCTTAAACTGGGTAAGCTTCACATTCTTCAGACCCGTCAACTCATTCAACACCCGCTTGGCCGCCTCATCCAGATCCTCATCGTCATAGATAAGGCTGCCCGGCAACTTCATGTTATTATATCCGTCCTCGGACTGTTTCCCCACCTGCCTTACCAACAGGACACGGAACTGCTCTCCATCAAACCCAATCAGCACACAGTCCACAGATACATGTAAATTAATCGTCTGGTTTATTTCCGACATAGTAATATGGCTTTTATCATTTCCGGCAGCAAAGATAAATACTATTTTTCAAATTACGCAAAACAATATATTTATTTTTATTATGTTCCAAAACACTATTTTTCAATATAATAAATATCATCTATCATACAATATCACATCTTAATCTTATCATATACACTACAATATATAATGTACAGGAGTTGTCCCGTCTTCTTTTTTCCCTTTTCCAAAGGGCTTTTATTCCATTCAATCCCCTATTTCAGACACTTGGTTAAGGAAAAGCAATCTTTACGCCAAAAAATTAATAGAATAAAGTTGTTTATTCACAATAATTTTCTTTACTTTTGCCCATTAAAATCTAAAGATTACTCTATGAGAAAGAAAATTTTGGTCTTGGACGACAAAATAGCAATTGCAAAAGTCCTTTCAATCTATCTGGCCAGTGATTATGATTGTATTTGGTTACCGAATGGCATCGAAGGGGTAAAATGGCTTCAGGAAGGTAACATACCAGATTTGATTATATCAGATATCCGTATGCCCGAAATGCGTGGAGACGAGTTTCTGGAATGGATAAAATCCAATCAGTTATTCAAACACATTCCGGTGGTTATGCTAAGCAGCGAAGACAGTACCACAGAACGCATCCGCCTGTTACAAGAAGGCGCGGAAGACTATATTGTCAAACCTTTCAATCCCATGGAGTTAAAAGTAAGAATTAAGAAAATCATTGAGTAAATCAGCATGACCTTTCTGCTTTATATAGGAAAGAACAAGGATTTTTTGCGCAAATTCAGCAAGCTCGAAAATGTCCAGATGATTTATGCCCAAAACTACCAGGATGCCATTACAATTTGTATCAGACTGAAAGTACGTGAGAACATCATTGTCCTTCACGAACAAGGGGAGATGAACGGAGATATTGAACAGATCGGTGCTTTCAGGAAAAAGTTCTATCAGGCATATGTCGTACTCATTACGGACAGGCTGACTCCCGAAGCCAGCAAAGTCTATCTGAACAGCGGAATAAACGATACCGTCAGTTTGAACATCACCACCGCCCGGTTAAGGCAGAAAATAGACATCATCAATAAACGGCAGGAACTGCTATATGCACATAACCGGAAGAAAAAAGACGTGAGGCATTTTTATCCTTCCCCAATGGAAGCGCTGCTTCGATATCCTTTTCTCCGGTGCAGCGTTAGTCTTCCTGTCCCCAGTCTTTCTGCTGATTGCCATAGCCATACGTATGGAAAGCAAAGGACCTGTTATTTACAAATCCAAACGGGTAGGAACGAATTATACCATTTTTAATTTCCTGAAATTCCGTTCCATGTATACGGACGCCGATAAAAAGCTGAAAGACCTTGCCGGTCAGAACCAGTACCAGCCGGAAGGCACTCCGGAGATTGCCAAAGATTTCTCGATGGAAGAATTAGGAGGACTGATGTTTGGAGATGACGGTGTTATAGATAATGGCGGAATGCTGGTTTCCGATGACTTCATCATTCCGGAAGAAGAGTTTATTTCCAGACAAAACGCACTGGATGAAAGTCCTTTCATAAAAATAGAAAAAGACCCGCGGGTTACCAAGGTAGGACGCGTTTTACGAAAATACAGTCTGGATGAGTTACCTCAACTGGTCAACATCTTGAAAGGCGACATGTCTGTGGTGGGGAACCGTCCTCTTCCACTCTATGAAGCCGAACGCCTGACAAACGATGAAAGTATCGAACGCTTCATGGCGCCTGCCGGGCTGACCGGCTTGTGGCAGGTGGAAAAACGGGGGGATGCCGGAAAATTATCCGCTAAAGAACGCAAAGAATTAGATTTGAAATACGGTAGAGAATTCTCCTTTTTCCTGGATATGAAAATCCTGTTCAAGACTTTGACAGCTTTTGTCCAAAAAGGAGATGTTTAAATAATTTGTTTTAGGAATAAAAGGGGATTTATTATATGGGTAAAGTATGTCTTTTTGTCATCTGTATGTATTGTTCTATCCACCATTTAAGCGCACAACAGGAAGAGCAGCAAACACAACCGGTACAACAACCTCTTGTGACACAGGATGATATATTGGGGAATATGAATGTGGATTATGCAAAGATAAAGCTGCCTCCGTTAAGTGTCCTTTATGAGAATGCACGCAGCACTCCAAGCTTACAGATTTTAGAGAAGGAGAAACAGTTACAGAAAAAGCTACTATCGAAAGAGAAAAGGAACTGGCTGGGGTTTATCCATGCCGGCGGAAGTGCTTCTTACGGTATAGCAGACAATGTGGCCAGCAATACGGATGTCAACACCCCACTTATTTACAGGTATGTAGGTACAGAACAGACTTCGTGGAATGTGGGAGGCGGCATCAGTATTCCTTTTGAAAAGCTGTTCGACCTCCGGGGAGGAATCAAGCGCCAGCGAATCCAGGTGGATATTGCCGAGTTAAGAAAACAGGAAGCATACGAAACCCTTAAAATACAAATAGCTCATTTATATGTCCAGATTTTATCCAATATAGAAACATTGCAAAGATCAGCTGAAAATATAGCTTTATATAAAGGTGCATCGGCTGTTGCAGAACAGGAATATAGAAACAGACGTACCTCTATTCATGATGTGGCCAAGACTAAAGAACAGGAATTTGCCGCTAATCAAGACTTTGCCTTACTACGCTCTACTATTAACGACCAGCTGCTGACCCTTGAAATAATCTCCCACACCCCCATCCTGACCATACAAGGAGAAAAGGACGTTCAAGAAACAACGATACAGGAACAGGAAGAAAACAAGAGGCAAAGTAAGAAAAAAGACAAAAAGGAATAAGAAGCATGGAATTATTTAAATACATAGTCAAGTTTATCTACCGTATCCGTTGGTGGATGGTTATATTTCCATGTATAGCCGGTATCATAGCATGGTTTCTTACCAGAAATCTGGAAAAAACGTATGATGTGAAAACCACCATCTTTACAGGAATCATCTCCGGATACAACGTAGATGCCACCGATACCCGAAACGCCACCGTGCACATGAGTAATTTAATGAATATCATTACAACGGAACGCACACTGAAAATAGTATCTCTGAAACTGCTTGCCCGCTGTCTGGTCTATGGAGATGCCGAAAGAAACACCAGTTATATTTCAGCCATACACTACCAGCAGCTGGTTTCCGGTATTCCACGAGAGTTACAGGCATTGATAGACAAGCAAAACGAAGAGAAGACCTATCATAATCTGGTAGCTTTTGAACGCCCGTCCATCAATAATTTCATCTACCAACTACTCAATTATACCCACCCTTATTTCAGCGTACCTCTACTCTCACAACATATAAAAGTAGCCAGGTTGGGAAACAGTGATATGATCGAGATTGCTTATAGTGCCAACGATCCGGGAATAGCTTATAACACACTTGAGATTCTGAATGAAGAGTTTGTCAAACAATACCATGAACTACGCTATGGAGAAACAAACAATGTGATCAAGTTCTTTCAAGAAGAACTGGCCAGATTGGGCAAAATGCTGACTGCCGCCGAGGATTCTTTAATCGAGTACAATATAGAAAACCGCATCATCAACTATGGAGAACAAACCAAACAGGTGGCAAGCATGGACGCTACGTACCGGATGATGGACAATGATTTGCTTGTCAATTATTCCACCAGTAAGGCGTTGATCGATTTCTATGAATATAAATTAGGTGATGTAGCCAAATTGATCCGTACCAACAATGAGTTTATGGACAAACTTCATCAAATGTCCCAATTGAACACCCAGATCTCGACCATGGAAATCACTCCGGACGAAAAGAACCGGAAAAAGCTGGAAGAACAAAAAAACATGTTAAGTAGTGCCGAACAAAACATCAACAATCTTGCCCTGAAATTAAGTGCCGAAGCCGCAAGTACAAACAATGTATCTTATGAGACACTCATCAGCCAATGGCTTGACCAAGTAGTTCTTGCCGAAAAGACTAAAGCCCAAATGGAAGCACGAGATATAATGAGAGAGAATTTAAATAAAGATTTCCTTTATTTCTCCCCCATCGGCGCTACCCTGGGCCGGAAAGAAAGGCATATCGGCTTTGTGGAAAGCAACTATATGTCTACCATGGGAGCCTTGAATGCAGCCATCTTGCGACAAAAGAACCTGGAAATGACCTCAGCTTCATTAAAAATCATGAATCCGCCCCTGTTTCCACTGACCTCCTCCCCCACCAATGCACGCATGATTATACTTGCATCCATACTGGGGACTTTACTTTTCATCATTGGCTATTTTCTGATTATAGAAATACTGGACCGTACCCTCAGAGACAAAATACGTGCAGAACGAATCACCGGAGGAACAGTTATCGGCGCATATCCTAGAGAAAGCAAGTTAAGATACAGACGTTATAATAAAGCCATAAACAAGATGGCCGTCAGGCAACTCAGCACCGCTTTACTGCCTCATCTAAATACACAGGAACAGCGGGTCATCAATCTGTTAAGTACAGAAGAGAAAGACGGAAAGACCCATGTCGCCCGCCTGATAGAGGAATATTGGAGCAGCATCGGCCTAAACGTCCGCCGCATTACATACGATGAAGATTTTCTAAGCGAAGACAGCCAATATGTACAGGCAAACAATTTGAAAGAACTATGTCCCGATCTGGAAAAGGATGAAATACTTCTAATCGAACACCCGGTCCTGAAAAGCAATCCTCTGCCTCCGACTTTGTTAAATGAAGCATCCATCAATCTGCTGGTTGTCCGTGCCAACCGTACTTGGAAAAATACGGATCAGGCACTGTATGAGCATTTGTTACAAGTTAAACAAAAAGAAGTACCCCTCCTTTTCTATCTGACACAAGCAGACAGAAATACAGTGGAAGACTTTACAGGACAATTACCTCCTTACACGAACTTTAAGAATATGGAATACAGGCTGTTCCAACTCGGACTGACCGCCATTGAATACAAAGGAAAATAGATAATGATAGCAAAAGAAATAAATATAACCCATACAGGTCAAATTCTGGCCAGCTTCATTATCGGACTGTGCTTATGCCTATGGACAGCCCTCAACATGAAGCCCTCCATAGGAGTTGCAATAGGGTTCATACCTTTTGCCACGCTTTTTATCTTCATATGCATAAACAGACCCGTCATTCTGCTGGCCATCACCTTTATGCTGAATTACCTGATAATGGGAATTAACAGATATCATTCCATCCCTATTGCCATTACCAATATCTTTGATTTGCTCTACGGCATCATGTTGGCCCTTATTCTTCTGAAACAGTTGCAAAGCAATCATCATTTCAGGAAAATACTAAACGTCTATACCTGCATCACATTGGTCTGGCTGCTATATTGTATCATCAACATAGGTAATGGTATAACCGGTGAATTTTACATGGAAGCATGGCTTCGTATTTTAAGACCCTGGGCCTTATACCCTATTCTGACCTGTATTATTCTATCCATACACTGCAATCGCTACACTTTTATCCATTACTTTTTAATACTATGGGGTATCATGACCCTACTGGCTGCCGCAAAAGGATATTGGCAAAAGAACAAAGGTTTTGACAGTACCGAGCTAAGCTGGTTGTGGGCCTACGGAGCACGTACCCATTTTATCCATTCCGGCATCCGCTATTTCTCATTTTTCACTGACGCGGGTCTTTTCGGTGCCAGCATGGGATTATCCTGCACTGTTTTCACGCTTACTTTTTTCTATACAAAGAACCTATTTCTCAGACTCTTCTATTTAATAGTGGGTATGGCAGGATTTTATGGTCTGTTAATATCGGGAACCCGATCGGCCATAGCTGTACCCATTGCAGGGCTGGGGCTCTTTCTGTTCCTGTCTAAAAGTTGGAAAATAGGCATCATCTCCTTTATCCTGCTTGCCGGAGGGATAGGAATGCTGAAATACACCAAGATCGGAGAGAACAATAAGTTGATCCGTCGTATGCGTACTGTCTTTGACACAGAGGATCAATCGATGATGGCTCGTTTCGAGAACCAGAAAGCACTGAATGCCTACATGGATGAAATGCCCTTCGGCATAGGCATGGGAGCCATAGACGGGGTAGTTCCTCCCCATAACAAATATTATTTCGTTTCCATCTGTCCTTCAGACTCCAGTCTGGTAGATGTATGGAAACAGATGGGAATAGTGGGACTGTGTGTGTTTTTCGGGTATGCATGCCATTCTATTTCTATCGGGCTCCTACATCCTTTTATTCAAAATCCGAAATCCGGAAATCCGGGGACCGCTGACAGGTATGTTATGCGGTTGTGCAGGCATACTGGTAGCTTCTTACGCCAATATGGTTTATTTCCAGTTTCCTAACGGAATCTTGATTTATTCTTGTTTCACCTTTGATTTTTTTTAGGACCTTATTTAGATAAACAATACTCAGAAATACATGGACTACCGACAGCCTGACCTATCCGTCATCACCGTGAACTATAACGGTTTTCACGACACCTGCGAATTCATTGACTCGTGGGCAGCCACTGTATTCTCTGTCAGTTATGAAATGATAGTCATTGACAATGGTTCCACTGCCAATGAAGCCGCCTTGCTACAAAAAACATATCCTTTTATCCAAGCCGTACGCAGTGAGCGGAACTTAGGATTCGCCGGAGGTAACAATCTGGGTATAAACCTTGCAAAAGGAAAATACCTGTTCTTGCTGAACAATGATGTTTGTATGGTCAAAGATGCCATACCCTTGTTGATAAAACGCCTTCTGTCCTCCGACAAGATAGCAGGTGTCTCCCCGTTAATCCGTGATTATGCAGAACCGCACGCCATACAATTTGCAGGATACACCCAACTTTCGCCCATTACCTTAAGAAACAGAGCCATAGGCAAAGGGAAATAAATAAAGACCACTACCCCGCCCAAAAAACGCCTTATCTGCATGGTGCCGCCATGTTACTGAAAAAAACAATAATAGACAAGCTTAGCCTGATGCCCGAAGAATATTTTCTATATTATGAGGAACTGGACTGGTGCACCTATATCAATAGGGAAGGCTACGAACTATGGTACGATCCCGCTTGCGAAATATGGCACAAGGACAGCAACTCCACCGGAAAAGAAAGTCCGTTGAAATACTATTACCTGAGCAGAAACAGATTATTATATGCCTACCGCAATCTCTTTGACTGGAAACTTCCGGTTTCCATCTTATACCAGACAATGATTGTATGTCCCAAAAACATACTGACCGCCTTGGGAAAAGGAAAGAAAGCCATAGCCAAAGCACATTGGGAGGGAACAAAAGCATTTTTCAAACTTAGAAACAAAGACAAACAGCCATGATATTTCTAGCATACATAGAACTACTACTTTTCGCGATATGTGCCTTTACTGATTTTTTTACCTGCTGGTGTACGCCATAGCGGCAACAGGCAACCGCACCGACAAATATTCCGAATCAAGAGTAAAACACCGTTTCGCCATTCTGATACCGGCCTATCAGGACGATGACTACATACCCTATACCGTCAAATCATTTCTGCAACAAGAATATCCTATAGACTGCTATGACATTATCGTCATTTCAGACCACCTGAAGCCGGAAACAAACAGACAGCTGGCACAATATCCCATCACCCTGTTGCAAGCCAGATTCAAGAAAAGTTCAAAAATGAAATCTGTCAAAGCTGCCATGTCACAATTACAAGAAGGACAATACGATATCGTTTTAATCATGAATGCGGACAATGTAGTGGACACCAACTTTCTTGAAGTTGTCAACAATACGTATGCCAGCGGCTCCAATGCCATCCAAACCCATCGCATCTATCAGGAAAGACCCAGCAATGTCAGCATATTGAATGCCATCACCGACGAGATAAACAATTCCATTCTTCGTGCGGGGCATGTCAATTTGGGACTTTCAGCTTCGCTGAACGGCTCCGGAACCGCAATAGACTTCACTTGGTTCAAAGAAAACATCCGTCATTTAAAAGACGATGACGATGAAAAAGTCATCGAATCCCTGCTGCTCCGCGAACGGATATATGTGGAATATTTAAATAATACCCATGTATATGCCTTGAAGAATAGTGGAAAGAAAAAATTTCTATACCCAACATAGCACTTGGATTAAAACCCAATATTATTCCCTGTTCACCAATATCGGTAATCTGCCCGGCGCCATTTTAAGTGGAAAATTTGATTATGCCGACCGTATTCTGCAATGGTTCATTTTCCCTCGCACCATCCTGCTAGGTATCCTCCTCCTGTTCAGTTTCCTGTCCGTATACTTCCACTGGAGCGCCTGCCTAAAATGGTGGGGATTATTACTCACTTTCTTATTGACTATGGCAATAGCCACTCCAAACTACTTGGTGGACAGCAAATTCAACAAAGCCATGAAAGCTATCCCCTTTCTGGCGGCAGGCATGATATTCAATATGCTTTTAAGAAAGAAAAAATAAAAGCCCCATGCTATCGGAAATTATACATATCATGGAATATACGCTATATATCTACCTTTCCGTCAGTGTGGGGTATATAGTCCTGTTTTCTGCCGCCTCTCATTTCTTCAAACAAAAGAAATATCCCGCGACTACTGTCCGGCAACGTTTTATCATCCTTGTTCCCGCCTATAAAGAGGATGCGGTCATTCACGCCTGCGTCACTTCCGTTCTGCGCCAAACTTATCCGGCAGAGCTTTACGACCTGATAGTCATATCCGACCACATGCGTCCCGAAACCAATGCCTCACTGCGCAAAGAACGCATCGGCTTGATAGAACTGCATGAAAAGGAAAGTTCCAAGGCAAAAGCCCTGCGCATTGCAGCAGAGACCATCACAGACCAGCCATACGATTATGTCCTCATACTGGATGCCGATAATCTGATCTCACCCTGTTATCTTCAAGAACTGAATAAGGCAGTTTCACAGGGTATAAAAGCCATACAGACACACCGCAAAGCCAAAAATATGAATACAGACATAGCCCTATTGGATGCCGCCATCGAAGAGATGAACAATTCCATCTTCCGCAAGGGACACATCCGGCTGGGATTTTCATCTGCCCTTACCGGCTCCGGAATGGCTTTCGATTTCCGATGGTTTGTCCGGAACATCATCCATACCCATAGTACGGGCGAAGACAAAGAACTGGAAGAACTCCTGCTCCGTCAAGGCATTCACATTGAATATATAGACACCCTAGAAACATTGGACGAAAAAGTCCGGCAACCGGATGCCTTGCGTAACCAGCGCCGCCGCTGGATAGCCACCCAGCTTTTCCTTGCATTAAAAATGGGACGTAACCTCCCCACAGCCTTACTGAACGGAAACGGAGATTATCTGCTGAAAACCCTCCAAGCCTTTATCGCCCCCCGCAGCATTCTGTTGGCGCTCATCGGATTCTTTTCATGTGTTCTCTGCATTTTCTCTCCGGCTTCTTCCATAAAGTGGTGGATTTTGCTTATCTTGCTGAACGGTGCGTTATACCTGGCCATTCCGTCCAATATGAGATATAAATACATGAGCAGAATCCTCAGGCAGACACCTTATTTTGTAATCATTATGCTTCTCAACTTGTTTCACTTGAAAGGAATGGCACAGAAGTTCAACCATACACAGCATGGATAGAATTATGAATATAAAAGAGTACTTACAGCAACACCCGCAATGGGAAAAAACGGATACACGGTTTCATCATGCATCCGGTAAAGACACGCCCCTATTGGTGGATACGCGTATGGCAGCCTTTCTACATAAAAAAATGGCCGGGGCTCAGTCATTTATTCCAGTGTACGGAAAGACCTTCCACCGTTCCACCTGTTCCAGATGGGAAAATATTCGGTAGTGGAAGATTTCTCCTGCTTGAACAATGCCGTAGGCGACATCGTAATCGGTGATTATTGCCGGATAGGACTCGGCAATACGGTCATCGGTCCCATCCGGATAGACAACGGGGTCAATATTTCACAAAACGTAGTCCTGATAGGATTAGATCACAATTACCAGGATATCACTCAAGGCATCATCGAACAAGGTATCACCACTTCTCCTATCCACATCGGAGAACATACCATCATAGGAGCCAACGTGATTGTACTGCCCGGAATCACCATCGGCAAACATTGTTTTATCGGTGCCGGGTGTGTGGTTACCCAAAACATACCCGACTATTGTGTCACGGTAGGAAATCCCGCACGCATTATCAAACGCTATAACCCTCAATCACAAACATGGGAAAAAATATAAAAATATTAGTATGTGCCCATAAGGACAGCCGGCTACCACAGCATGAGTACTTCTGTCCCATACAGGTGGGGGCCTCCCTAACCAGTGCCCGATTCTTCCCTGTACTAGATAACACAGGAGATAATATATCCGACAGGAATCCTCACTTTTGTGAACTAACCGCCCATTATTGGGCTTGGAAAAATCTAAAGTGTGACATTATAGGGCTCAATCATTACAGGCGCTTCTTTGATTTTCATCGCCCGTTTCCGGCTTTTTCACCAGACAGGAGTTTCATTAACATAGATTCATTTCTAAAAGAAACTTACCGATTTCCTGATTTAGAAACCTTATTAAATGATTATGACATCATCCTCTCTCCCAAGCGTCATTATCCCTATAACGTCGCTACACAATACGCCATATTCCATCTAGTCAATGACCTCAATTTGCTGAAAGAAGTCATTCAACACCTCACACCCGAATATGCTGAAGCTTTTCATACATTCATGTATCACTGCAATGCCTATTCCGGATATAATATGTTTATCACCGGACGGAAACATTTTGACGAATACTCCCAGTGGCTATTCAGCGTATTGTTTGAATTGGAAAAACGGGTAAAATCTGTCCGCCTATCCGGATCAGGCACGTCTGTTCGGCTATTTATCAGAAAGATGATCAATGTCTATGCATAAGCACCGGTTAAAGATAAAGTATGTTCCCGTCATCATGCCCTTGGAAGAAACGTTTCAGAATCCGAGCAACCTGCTTTATACGCTTCGCCGACTAAAGAATGATCTTATTTATAAACTCACAGAATTATAAGTTATGCCGTTGGTTTCTGTCATCATCCCTATATACAATACAGAAAAATTCCTGCCTTTGTGTATCAACAGCGTCTTAAACCAGACACTGACAGACATTGAAGTACTGCTGGTTAATGACGGAAGTACGGACGGAAGCGGGAAAATATGTGACGAATACGCCTGCAAGGACCAACGAATACAGGTAATACACACTCTGAACCAAGGAGTCAGCCATGCACGAAACCAAGGACTGGAAACCGCAAAAGGAGAATATATAGCTTTCATGGATAGCGATGACTGGATAGAAACGGATATGATAGCCACTCTTTATCAACTTATCCGGACAAACGAAGCCGGTCTGGCTACTTGCGGATATATCATTGAAAATGAAGATGGTCGTCCGATTTACCACATCAACGAAGTGAAATCCGGCAAATTAACCCAGTGGGAGGCCATTCACTCCCTGTTTAACGACAGGCATTACAAATACAAAGGAAACTTATGGGATAAATTATATCATAAAGAAATCATTGACAAACATCACCTAAAATTCAATGAACATATTTATTATAATGAAGACAGGCTCTTTATTTTTCAATACCTGAGCCACTGCCAATCAGCCGCATACACCACTTCCCCCTATTATCACTATGTCACAAGAAAATCAAGCGCCATGAACCTGTCGCAAAAAAACTACACCCCCAAACTGTGCACTTTCATGGATGCATTCGACCTGATGACTTCACTTTCGGCTACATTCCCCACCTATATTCTACGTGCTTTGTCGGCCGATTACATAAAAAGTTCGTTCTTGTTCTATACCCAACACTCACGGGAAATCCCCTTCAATGAATTATGGGACAGAATGCTAAGAATCAGAAAAAACAATTATATACATCTTCCACTTTCTCTAAAAATAAAGTATGCGCTATATGGCATCAGACTTATCCTGCGGGCATGGCTCAAGTGAAAAGACCAATTTACTGCTTACTTAACACGCACCCGTTTTATCTTTCCATGCACCCACAACAAGGCACAGACCAATTTGTATGCCATCTGATGAAGGCCCGCAGTTTTATTCAGTTCGGGAATCAGTTCCAATAAAGGAGATTCCACCTTTTCCAGTCTTATATAATCCTTCATCATTCTATCCGGAAACAGTTCCTTATACACCCGCTTTCTTTCCATATCTCTTGTTCCGGCATCCGTTTCACTGACCCCTCCGGGTACAAACCTACAAACGATGGAACGAATATTGCGGAACGTCGCATTGTTGAATATCAAGGTCTGAATATAAAATTTCCAATCGGATACAATCTTATAACTCTCGTCATACCTGTTTTCATCAAAAAGTTCTTTACGGAAGAATGAAGCCTGATGCAATACAGTTCCCCGAATCAAATCCATCAGCGTTATATCCTCCTTATGAAATCCCCACACCTCTGTGCCATGCACTATTTTTCCAACAACAATATCGCTGTCCAATGAAGGTGCCACCTCCTGCAACACACCATTGTTATAAAATTCATCACCGGAATTCATAAAGTTCAAATACTCTCCATGCGCCTGTAAAACTCCTTTATTCATGGCATGATAAATACCCTTGTCCGGCTCCGATACCCAATAGTCCACTTTACCGGCATACTCTTTTATCACTTCAATACTTCCATCCGTAGACCCTCCGTCAATAATAATATACTCAAAATCCCTAAAAGACTGGCCGACCACACTTCCTATGGTTTTCCTCAACCCTTCTTTATTATTATAATTAATGGTTATAATCGAAAATTTTCTTTGTGACATAATTTTCCGCTTTTTACAATCTAAAGTTTCCATTCGTCATCCAGACTGAGCGATTTTTCGAATCCGACATACAAAGGCACAATCCGGCTGACATTCGAAGTATAAGTACCGATAAAAAATGAAGAATGGATCAGAATATCCATATCCAACAGCATATTCAACGTATCTATATATCTACTTTTTTTATCCTTTGTATTAAACAAAGACTCGTCAAATCCTGTTTGTGTCACAGCTGTGTTCCAGTAAACATTAAATCCTTCGGCAACCAGTGCGGATTTCAACTTATCCGTCACAGAACCATCATCCGTAGCTATAAACACATTACGGCTGATATGCTTCTTCCCTTTAACAGCATCAATATAAAGAGACAAACCAAGTTCCTTCATCTCACGGGAAACTATCTTATCTCCCCGCCTTATATGTACCGCTATGTAATCTACCGGCAAATTCATCTCGCTTTTCCTTTTTTCTATATAGCCGGTTGTCTTTTCATTAAATTTTAATATTTTCCGCAAGGCAGAGCCATAATCATTTCTGATATCTTCCAGTTTCTCCAGAAAATCCTCCGATCTCATTTTTAGAAAGACCTCATTCCCTAGTTCCGTTTCCGGATGAAATAACAGATATATCCTATTCATTATATAGAAAATATAATACCGGAAAAAAGCGGACGGATTATAATAGATATTTCCCCACCAAGGTTTCCCCTTTTTATAAACAATATATTGCGAACACATCACCCCGTTACAGTCTGGCAAGACCGATTCGAAATAATCACTCCAGCCTTTCTCTACCCTTGCATTCCAGTTCCTTGTATTGACAGTCAGCTCTTCCTGATTATAGTCCGCATAGACCAATGCCAAAGCAAGGTTAGACAACTCTGAGAACAACCCTCTTCCAGTCAAACTATATACGATTCTTTTTTTCTTCATCTCCATAGTAGAACATAATGATCAAACTTTTATATCCTCCAATCCGATAAAGCCGTTGGAAGTTTGTGTCAGTGCATGCCCGAATCCACTTTGAAACCCCTCACATTCCAGCAAACAGCAACGAACTGCTTTCAAATAATATTCCACCATAGGATGATGTATAAACAAATCTGCCTGCAGGACACCTTTACTCAGCACAGGCGGAAGCCCTATACGCCTCTCGATGCAAAAATCCCCTTTAGGTAAATGACTGATACTCCCGTAATAATGTCCCGGAGCATAAGTAGCATAAGGCACTTCCGTCCTGCTCTTCAAAACCAGCATTACATCATACATTATATCCTCTTCAGAATATCCCTGTATTTTCACAGTCAGAAAATTCTGACCTCCATGAATAGTGGAAGAGGCACATTCCGTTCCGTTTATCTCAATGCAATCTATATGAAGCGTATTTTTCGTCCAACCCACATAATCTATAATTTTACTTTTCCGGACCGTCCCTTTCTCTTTCAAGTAATAATCGATGGCAGAATGAACCGTCCCCTGATAAACCGCGGTACCATTTTCCAAGCATATTCCTTTTGTACACAAACTTCTTACCGCTGCCATGTTATGACTGACAAACAAGACTGTCCTTCCCTCTCCTTTCGACACATCCTGCATCTTGCCAATAGCCTTCTTTTGGAATTCCGCATCGCCCACTGCCAACACCTCGTCCACCACCAGAATTTCCGGCTCCAGATGGGCGGCGATAGCAAATCCCAACCGCACGGTCATACCCGAAGAATAACGTTTCACTGGAGTATCGATATATTTCTCCACACCGGCGAAAGCCACAATCTCATCCAACTTGCGGGTAATCTCCGCCTTGGTCATCCCCATGATGGAACCATTCATATAAATATTCTCCCGTCCTGTCATTTCGGGATGAAAGCCTGTACCCACTTCCAGCAAAGAGGCAATACGCCCCCGTGCACGGATACAACCGGCAGTAGGAGAAGTCACCCGCGAAAGGATTTTCAACAAAGTGGACTTTCCCGCACCGTTCTTACCTATAATACCCAGCACTTCACCTTCCTCCACATGGAAATTAATATCTTTCAACGCCCATACAAAATCTCCCGTCGCTTTCTTGGAACGGTCATTCTCTTCCCCGATTCTGAGATACGGATCCTCCTTTCCACGGATCCGCGCCCACCAACGATTCAAATCACGGCTCAGCGTGCCGGTTCCGATGCTTCCCAATGCATATTGCTTGCTGATATTCTGAAACTCTATCGCTATTTTTCCCATTCTGTCCCTTCTTTTAAATCACATCCATGAAACTACGTTGCACTCTATTAAAAGTCACCATCCCCCAAAGCATTATCACCACTGTAAACACCAACGTGTAGCCTAAGTGGAACCAACTGAAAGTCCCCACCCCCAAGAATCCGAATTTAAATGTTTCGATAAGGGAAGTCAGCGGGTTCGCCACAATGATCCACATATACTGCTCATGACTCTGCCTCATCACGGACAAAGGGTAAATAACCGGAGTGGCATACATCCACAACTGTACCCCGAAAGTAATCAAGAAACGCAAGTCACGGTACTTGGTCGTCAAGGAGGATATCAATAATCCGAACCCCAAACCAAGTCCTGCCAACATGAGCAGCAGCAAGGGAGCCAACCAAGCATATCCGTTGACCATCAACGAATATCCGTTGCACAAATAGTAAATATAAATTAAAACGAACAATCCGAACTGAATGCCCATCTTTATCATGCAAGATATAACGATGGACAAGGGTACCACCAGACGAGGGAAATATACTTTTCCAAATACATTCTGATTGGCGTTGAACGTATCCGAACAGCGGCTTAAACACTCCGAGAAATAATTCCAGCAAAGTAAGCCCGCCATATAAAACAGCGGTTGGGGAAGTCCGTCGGTAGGAATACCGGCAATACCGCCAAAAACAAACATGAACATGACGGTAGTAAGCAGTGGCTGGATAACAAACCATAACGGTCCTAAAACAGTCTGTTTATAAAAAGTGACGATATCCCGTCTGATATACATTACCAGCAAATCCCTATACAGCCATACCTCTTCCAGATCCAACCGGAACAAACCGGACCGAGGCTTGATCACAATATCCCATTTTTCCTGTTCATCTTGTACCATACACTACCTTTTTTTAGTAAATTATTCCAACTGTCACATACCTTCTCTATATGAAATGTATCAGCATACTCCACCGCCTTATTTCCCATCCATTCCCAATCCGTCCGATCAGCCATATACGACATACAACCGACCAGCTGAGCTATATTCCCTGTTTCAAAAAGAACGGCCATATCTTTGTCTTTCAACAACTCGCGCGTTATCGGTAAATCAGATGCAATAACAGGTAACCCGTGCGCCATAGCCTCTATCATCACCAGGCCGAATCCCTCCCAACGGGAACTCAGCACATACATACTGGAATGTGCATAATACTCCTGCACCTCTTTCGTGAAAGGATGCAGCGCGATGCTCTTTTCCAATTCATATTCATTGATCAATGAACGGTAAAGCGCTTCCTCAGGACCCTCCCCCACAATTTCCAGTGTCCAGTCCGGATGAGTTTTCACAAAAACAGAAAAAGCTTTTATTAAAATATCAAATCCTTTATGTCCGAATGAAAAACGACCGACCGCCAAAATCCTTCTATATTCCTTCTTTCCCCGACCTTTAGGCAGTACAGTCAGAGGATTGTATATCACCTCGCAGCACAGGTTCATTTTCCGAAAGAAACAACCGGCATCTGCATGACTTAAAACCACCCTCTCGTCCAATTTCCCCATCTGGACTTGAAAAAAGCAATCCAATCCAGGCAAATAGGGAGTTTCTTTCTCAAAGAATGCTTCATAAGAATTATGCAGCCACCCAACAGTCTTTGTCCGGATCCGGCTCTTTACTGCAGAGAGGTGCAGAGCCATAAAAGCATGTACCCCGATGACTACATCACATTGCCGGGCATTTATTTTCCTTGCCAATGTCCGTTTATAAGAAGAAGGGAAAAAACTGGCAGCATACCATTCTGAAGTCAGCCGGGTATGAGGCAACCCATGTTTATATAAAAAACTATAGCCTTTACATAACAAACGCTCGATGAAAGAGGAGGCGGAATAAGAGAAAGAATCAAACCGCACGGTACTTTCGGCATATCCGTACATCGACAAGTCCGTACAAGTATCCGTGGTCAGTATCGTGACTTCATGTTTTCCGGACAAAGCCTTGGCTATTTCAGCCAACACACGCTGTACTCCGCCGAAACTGAAGACAGTATCACAATAAAATAATATTCTCATGGAATTTAGATTACACTCTTTCTTCGCAAAGATACAATAAAGAAATGAAAATAAATGCGGAATGAAGAAAGAATATCATATAATACAAAGCAGGTATCTGCGGCACGTACATACGTATAGAGCGGCACGTACATATGTGAAATCCTGCTCCCCCAAAAACAACAGGTCAAATAAAAAAAAGACCTTGTTCTTTTTTAAAAAGATGGCGAGCTTTTTTAAAAACCTCCTGATCTTTTTACTGCCACCGGAAATTTGCCATATTCCATAGAGGTCCCCCCCCTTCAGACACACTTTTTGCAAAGAAAAAGCCTGAGAACATCCTACTTCATATTAAATCGGAACAACTTATAAAAAAGGATATATTACTGATAACAAATAGATTATATGAAATTCTGCTCCAAAAAACAGTGAGGGCATGAGAGCATAAGTGAGAGTTACATTTTTTACCATCACTATACAAATAGTTCATAAACAACCAGTTGTGCACACAATGAGGGCATGAGGGCATTATCACCCCGAATTTCCAGTGAAAGATTCTCATACTCATCGAGATATTATCAAGATAATGCATGATGCTGAATATAAATCAATATCTTTGCAAAAAGAAGAAGAATGACAAAGAACACAAGTTACCATTACAGCATCATTATTCCGCACAAGAATACCCCCCGTCTTCTGGAACGCTGTCTGTGCTCAATTCCCACTTGGGATGAAATTCAAATCATTATCATTGATGACAACAGCAATTCCGAATCTGTCGATTTTTCTCATTTTCCGGGAAACGGCAGAAAAAATACGGAAATCCTGTTCACTAAAGAGGGAAAAGGGGCAGGATACGCACGGAACATAGGACTCTCCCACGCCCGTGGCAAATGGATTATCTTTGCAGATGCAGACGATTTCTTTACAGCCGATTGTTTTACTATCTTAAACGAATACATGGACAGCCCCCATGAAGTCATCTATTTCAATGTACGTTTTGTCATGTCCGACAATCCGTCCCAAGAAAGCCGACGCGGAACTTACTATACCAACTTCTTCAATGATGTAAACCCGGAAAACAAACTGCGATACCAATCTCAAGTTCCTTGGGGCAAAATGATAAGGCGCAGCTTCCTGTCAACATTCCACATTCAATTCGATGAAACAAGAATAGCCAACGATGTGTATTTTTCATGCCTTGTCGGTATATATGCCCCCAAAGCAACCACAGACAGAAGAATCATTTATTATTGTACCGAATCCGGCCAGTCCCTTGCTATGTCCAAACAAGACCGCGAGAGTTTAATCATACGGTTTAACGCAAGCATGAAATGCAACAGACTGTTGCGACAAGAAAAAATCCACTATTACCTGTCACCACTTCCGTGGTGTATCCCTTCGGCAAAAACAAAAGAATGGCTCCCCGCCAAATACTTTTTTGAATACCTGTTTTTCTTCCGCCTGCAAGCATTCAAAGAATTATATTATGCTTTTTCCGCTATCCTGTCACATATGAATGAGCCGGCCACAAAAGAAACCGACAACCAATGTAACAAGAAGACTACCAACCTAAGGGAATAATATTCATTACACAAGAAGATTCAACGGTACAACCTTCCCCATATCTTATAATACAATTTGATCAGATTAGCGTATTTATACAATATGTGATGTCTGTAAATCCCCCAATTCAAAAGCAGAGAAAAAGGATAGAACAAATTCAATTCGTACAAAACCTCCATAGGCCGGAACTCTCTGCAATGCTTCCTTATCAGATTTCTTTTAAACTTATCTATCGCATCATTACTTTCCCTTGTAACCCCTATTACAGCAGCATTATACACCACCGGCATCAACTTGTTCAAAATGAAACAGATATTTTCAGCATACAATTCCTGTTCCATGTGCTCATTAAAAACAGTCAAGATAAAAATAAAATCCTTTGCCGGCTTGTCAAAGTCCGTTTTCGCCTTATTCATGGTTGAGAAAGGATTTGAACGCCTGTAGAAATAAGTAAAAGAATTGACGGAAGCAAACGTTTCCACCTTTTTATACAGAAAATAGCACCACAAAAAGTCCTCAAACAAAATGCCCGTCCTGAAATAAATGGCATTCTCTGTCAGCACCTCCTTTCTGATCAATCTGTTGACCGGAGTGGATGTTATTTTCGAATCCAGAAACAGCTTGTTGATACGTATCCGTCCTTCCGTATATCTTTGCAAATCACTGTTTTTGTTTTCCATCCCTTCTGAATAAGAATCCCCCCTGCACCAAGTCAATCCCCGGATATCTTTTCGTTTCCTCCCATAATTTCTCCAGACAATTCTCATAAAGCATATCATCCGAATCTATCAAAAAAAGATAACCACCCCGGGATAGTTCTATTCCCTTGTTCCTTGCCGCAGAGACTCCTTCATTCCTCTCATTTCTCACGATCCTAAAACTGATGTTCCCTTTATATCCGGCCAGCTTTTCCTCTATCAGGCGCATACTGTTATCCGGAGAGCAATCATCAATGATGATACACTCAAAACAATCAAAAGTTTGGTTGATTATGGAATCAAGACATTCTGATACGTATTTTTCCACCTTGTAAACCGGCATCACCACCGTTATCTCTTTCATCATTATCTGCTAATCATTATAAAATGCAATATTCGCAAAAACAAATGATACTCACAACATTCCAAAGACTTTAATTACTAAATAGCCCCATCTTCATCCATTGAAACCCACTTTTTACTCCGAATACAGCCGACATTCCATAAAAAAATCGGATATGGACAGGAATTTCAACAACTTCTTATTGGATATATAAAAAGAATACACTATTTTTACGGAAAAACAAACCAGGGGAATGAAAATAGTATATGTATACGACTCCATAGCCCGTATAGGAGGCATGGAACGGATTTTAACGGATAAGATGAATTACTTGGCCGAAATTTATGGGCACGAGGTCTATCTTATCACTTCTTCCCAAGGCAATCATCCTTTTTCTTTCCCGTTATCCCACAAAGTGGAACATATCGATCTGGATACAAAGTTTCATTTGCAATACCAGCATCCGCTTCTGGAACAATTGAGAGTGGGATGGACTTTGAACCATAAATTCGAACAAAAATTTAAAAAAGAGATTAGGCTCATCAATCCCGATATCATATCAGGAAATACCAGTTTCAAAGCGGATTTGATCTGTAAATTAGACTGCAAGGCAAAGAAAATCATTGAATCGCATTGCGCCAAAATATACACCCGGATACCTGCAAACCGCAAAAAGAGTTTTTTTTAAAGATATAAAAGACAGATACGTCAGTTACCAATGTTTCCGTGATGTAAAACGATACAGCGATGTCATAGTCACACTGACACAAGGAGATGCCGCCATGTGGGGACAACATCCGAATATACATATCATTCCGAACACCACCTCTATTGATATACAAACAATCAGCTCCTGTGAGGCTCCCCGTGTAATAGCGGCAGGCAGACTGACCTGGCAAAAAGGATTCGACAGACTGATTAACGCATGGAATATCGTGCAGAAACGCCACCCCGACTGGATACTGGATATATTTGGTGAAGGATTTTATAAGGATAGCTTAACCCGGCAGATTAAAGACAGAAAGCTGGAACACTCCATCACAATTCATCCTTTTACACAAAACATAACGCAAGAATACCTGAACAGTTCCATTCTGGCCCTAAGCTCCAATTACGAAGGTTTTGGACTGGTCTTGATCGAAGCCATGAGTCTGGGTGTTCCTTGTGTTTCTTTCGACTGTCCTTTCGGTCCATCGGAAATCATCAGAAACCAGGAAGACGGACTCCTCGTCAAAAACGGAGATATACAAGGATTTGCCAACGCTCTTTGCCACTTGATAGAACATGAAGCAGAAAGAAAAGCTTTTGGCAAAAGAGCTAAACAAAATATAACACGCTACTCACTCCGAAACATCATGCCGCAATGGGAAATGTTGTTTCATAAACTGACTGAAAAATGACCATCGTTTATCTATACACAGCACTATGCACCGTGGGAGGCGCAGACCGGAGCATCATCCAAAAAGCGAACTATCTGGCTGACGAAATGCATCAGGATGTATTTATTATCACAGATTCACAAAAAGAACGCCCGCCCGTTTTCCCGATATCTCCCAGAATCAGGCACATTGACATAGGAATTGATTTTGACAGACAATATCATCACAACCTGTTAGTAAGAGGATATTATTATTTTACCCTGATGCACCTGTACAGAAAGAAGCTGGAGTATTGGCTGAAAACCTTGAAACCGGATATTGTCATCAGCACATTGGGCCGAGAATTGGATTTTCTGACACAACTGGATGATGGAAGCGTAAAAATAGGAGAATCCCATATAGCCAAACCATACACTCGTAACCTGCATCTGATGGAACAACGGGGATTCCCATACAAGCAAATCGCACGGCATTGGAGAAAGAAACAGGAGGAGGCTGTAAAAAAACTGGATGCGCTGGTTGTTCTGACACAACATGATGCGGATAATTGGAAAGAAGTGAAGAAGGCTTGTGTCATACCGAACTTCTTACCTTTCTCACCCGAAAAAGGGAGTTCCTGCCTGGAGAAAAGAATCATCAGCATAGGAAGATACAGCGAACAGAAGGGGTATGACCGCCTGATTGAAGCCTGGATCAAAGTCAATCGGAAGCATCCCGACTGGCATATCCGCATTTACGGAGAAGGACAGGATAGGAACAGCCTGCAAGAGCTTATTGAAAAGCATCATATAGAAAACAGTTTTTCACTATGCCCTCCGACAAAAAGCATTCAAGAAAAATATCTGGAAAGTTCCATATACGTCATGAGTTCACGATTTGAAGGATTACCGATGGCACTTCTGGAAGCGATGGCATGTGGTGTTCCCTGCATTTCATTCGACTGCCCGTACGGACCTGCCGAGATTATCACTCCGGAAGAAGACGGAATACTGGTGAAGAACGGAAACACGGACGAACTGGCTGACGCGATATGCCGGCTGATAGAGGATACGGACAAACGCATACGGATGGGAAAGCAGGCCCAAAAGAATATCCAACGTTATTCACGCGAAGAAGTGATGAAACTGTGGGATGAACTATTCAACACCTTAACAACTGCCCGACCATGAATATCATCTACCTCCTTTTCCACGGACTATCCCCTTACAGCGGCATCAGTAAAAAGATCTTGCATCAGGTTAAAGGCTTTGAAGCATGTGGACACCGGGTAAGTTTATGCACATACAGCATAGCGGACAACGGCCACCGGGTAAGGATGATAAACAATGAAATAATAGAAGACTACGGAACAGGCAAACCGGCTGCGGCGAAAAGAAGAGTTTCCTACCAATGCATATACCGCTATGCTGTAACACATCAAGTGGAATTAATCTATGTACGCTCTTTCCATAATGCAAATCCGTTCACCATCCGGCTGTTCAGCAAACTGAGGAAAGCCGGAATTAAAATAGCGATGGAAATACCTACCTATCCTTACGACAGCGAATACGCCGGTTTCCCACTGGTCACACGCCTGGGGATACAAGTGGATAAAGTATTCCGAAAGACATTGGCAAAACACGTGAACGCCATCGTCACTTTCTCAGACTATCACTGTATATTCGGCCAACGTACCATTCAGATATCCAATGGAGTTGACTTTGATTCCATTCCGCTGAAAAAGACGGTTGCTAAAAATACCTCCGTCATTCATCTACTAGGAGTGGCCGAAGTACATTATTGGCACGGTTACGACCGCCTGATAGAGGGTTTGGGCAAATATTACCAAGACCCGGCAAACACAACCGTATTTTTCCACATCGCCGGAGGTATATGGAAATCCGAAATGCATGACTCACAACACGCTCCCGGATTTTATGAACTTATCAACAAATATCATATAGAAAAATATGTCATCTTCCACGGACAAAAAATGAACGAGGAACTAGACGAATTATTCAACGAAGCAGACTTTGCCATCGGCAGTCTGGCACGCCACCGCAGCGGCATCGACAAAATCAAAACATTAAAAAACAGAGAATATGCAGCACGGGAATACCTTTGCATATTCAGAAACAGATGAAGACTTTGACAAGATGCCTTATATACTGAAAGTTCCGGCCGACGAAAGTCCCATAGATATCCACCGGCTTATCCGGTTCTATATGGAACTGGATCTGTCTCCTCGTAAAATAAGGGATTCCATTAAAAAACCTGTCATGGAAAGAACAGATGATGAAAGTAATAAACAACCTGTAATACTCCCGCCTATGATCCGAATCGCCTATTGTACCCCCTCTCTCCATATCCCCGGAGGAGTGGAAAGGGTACTGACCACCAAAGCCAATTATCTGGCGGAGAATGGTAATTATGACATATATATTTTGCTGACTGACGGAAAAGGCAAGCCTCCCTGCTATACTTTATCGCCTAAAGTAAAAATCATCCAACTGGATATAGATTTTGAAGAATTATGGGAACTCCCTCTTTGGAAAAAAGTGCCGGTTTATTTGAAAAAACAAAGAATATACCGACGCAAGCTCTCTGCCGCCTTGTCTCACCTCAAACCGGACATCACAGTTTCTTTGCTACGACGGGAAATAAACTTTATCACTTCCCTCAAAGATGGAAGCAAAAAGATAGGGGAGCTACACGTAAACCGGAAAAACTATCGTAACTTTGAAAAGAACGAAAGCAACTTCATCAAGGAACTTTTTGCCAAATTATGGATGAAAAGTCTGGTGAGGCATTTAAAAAAGCTGGACAAGTTCGTTGTACTGAGTGAGGAAGACAGAGCAAACTGGCCCGAACTGCAAAATGTAAAAGTTATCAGCAACCCTCTACCCTTTCAATCCGGAACATTCAGCGACTTGAACAATAAACGGATAACCGCAGCCGGAAGATATACTTATCAAAAAGGATTCGATTTGTTACTGGAAGCATGGAGCAAAGTCTGTAACCGGCATCCGGACTGGGAATTACATATATATGGCAAAGGAGACAAGACTACATATCAAGTACTGGCCGGAAAATGGAAATTAAAGAACCTTTTTCTTGAAAATGCAACCCCGGATATGCTCTGTAAATACCATGAAAGTTCTATCTTTGTATCAAGTTCCAGATTTGAGGGATTCGGAATGGTCATAGCGGAAGCAATGGCGTGCGGAGTACCTGCCGTGTCATTCGCCTGTCCGTGCGGACCTAAAGACATCATCCGGGACGGGGAAGACGGACTATTGGTCGAAAATGGAAAAACAGAAGAACTGGCCGAAAAAATAAATTATCTGATTGAGAACGAACAAATAAGAAAAGAAATGGGGAAAAAAAGCCCGCATCAATGTACAACGTTTTGCTGAAGATGTAATAATGCAACAGTGGATTCAGCTATTCAACAACTTATTAAACGGAACAAAACAATGAAAACAGATTCCCCCTACGACAGAGGAGACATCCATATAAATAAAAATGACAAAGTGCTGGAGATAGGTCCGGGCCATAATCCGACATATCGCTCCAACGTGATAGTCGAAAAAATTTATTGACACCAATTACCACCGCTGCGGTGACGTGAAAATATACCCGCATCAGACCTTTGTACATGCCGATGGAGAAAAACTGCCATTCAAAGACAAGGAGTTTGACTACGTAATATGCAATCAGGTATTGGAACACGTGGAACATCCCGAAGCTTTTGTCAAGGAATTATGCAGGGTAGCCCGACGGGGATACATAGAAACTCCCAGTCTGCTGGGCGAATACTTGTTTCCCAAAAAATCACATAAATGGGTTATATTGGATATAGACAACAAACTGGTCTTCTATGAAAAGAACAAGATGCCGGGAAACTATGAAAACGACTATGGAGAATTATTCCTGAATTATCTGCCTTTCCAATCCCTCCCCTACAAACTGCTGTGGCTGACGGAAGGAGATATAACCTTGAACCGTTATGAGTGGAAAGATGAAGTGGAGATACTAGTCAATCCCGAAGATGAATACTACTCCTCTTTCTTCCTCAACAAATGGAACCGGGAAATGGTGGAGAAACTATATCCCCGCCGTTCCGCCCTGACGGAAATGAAGAAGATGATTCAAGCCCTGTTCTATATCCTCAAAAACAAATTCAAATCACGATTCAGTAATCACCGGAATCCGGTCACACTGTCCGAATATATAAAAACGCATGAAGTGGTACGCTGACTATTTATCCATCTATGACAAGCCTTTCACCCAAGCCCCACAAGCGGTTATCAACCAAGTGAAAGACAAGATCCGGCAGCTTGCAACTCATGCTCCGCTGGTTTCGGTGGTCGCCATCGCCCATAATGAAGAAAAGAGGATATTGAGCTGCCTGTGGTCTTTATGTGAAAACCAACATAACTATCCTGTAGAAATACTAGTCATCAATAATCATTCTACCGACCACACCGAAGAGGTACTAAAAGAATTAGGAGTCACCTACTTCAATGAATACCAGAAAGGTCCCGGTTTTGCCCGGCAATGCGGACTGAACCATGCCCGGGGGAAGTATCATCTCTGCATAGACGCCGATACACTTTATCCGCCCCAGTACATCAGTACCATGATAAAGGTCTTACAGGACAAAGAAGTGGCAGGTGCATACGCCCTGTGGAGTTTTCTTCCTAATGAACATCATTTAGGACTTTTCTTCTATGAGACACTACGTGATCTCTATTTGAAAATACAAAATCTGAACAGACCGGAGCTCAATGTACGTGGAATGGCTTTTGCCTTCCACACGGAGACAGCCCGGAAAGAAGGATTCCGGACAGACATACTCCGCGGAGAAGACGGCTCCCTGGCACTGGCATTGAAAAAAATACGGAAAATTAAGATTCGTCACCGCCCGCAAAGCCCGTGTCCTTACCGGCTATGGCACTATTTCGGCCGACGGATCCCTGTTCAGCAGTTTCAAAAAACGAGCCATAAAAGGTTTAAGAAGCTTCACGGCTCTTTTCTATAGCAAAAACAATTACGAGGACGAAGATTCTAACTTGATAAAGTAACGACAGATGAAAATAGCAATAGAAGCCCAGCGCATCTTCAGAAAAGAGAAACATGGCATGGACTATGTAGCTCTGGAAACCATCCGGGAACTGCAAAAGATAGACCAACAGAACGAATACTTCATACTGGTCAGCCCGGGAGATGATGTTTGTTTGCAGGAATCCGCCAACATGCATATCGTGACCGTTAATTGGCCATCCTATCCGCTTTGGGAACAGATAGGACTACCGTTGGCTTTAAAAAAAATCAAACCCGACCTGCTGCACTGCACAAGCAACACTGCCCCTGTGTATGGAAACATTCCACTGGTGCTTACACTGCACGACATTATCTTTCTAGAAAAAAAACAAGGCAAGAACCAGTCCATGTACCAAAGACTGGGACGTTTCTACCGAAAAATCATTGTTCCCCAAATCCTTACCAAATGCAAAAGAATCATTACCGTTTCTCATTTTGAATGCAACCGCATCAGTCATTTCCTGCACATTGACAAACAACTGCTTGTCGCCGTATACAACGGCTATTCACAACATTTCATACCCATATGGAACGCACAGGCCATCACTGCCCGATACATAAAGAACCATCCTTACCTGTTCTTTTTAGGAAATACCGATCCCAAGAAGAATACGGCAAGGGTATTGCAGGCATACCGCATTTATTTAAAAAAATCCAGTCAGCCCCTTCCCTTGCTTATCGCCGACCTGAAAGAAGAGATCATAGACGAATATCTGAACCGGGAAGGATTACAAGAAATAAAAAAAATGCTGTATCATCCCGGATACATTCCAAACACAGAACTACCCGCTGTTTATAGTGGAGCATCCGTCTTTATATACACGTCTTTACGCGAAAGTTTCGGCATCCCCATTCTGGAGGCGATGGCCTGTGGAACTCCCGTCATCACCTCAACCACTTCCGCCATGCCCGAAATCGCAGGACCGGAGGGTATTCTGGTCAATCCGTTCGAACCGGAGGAAATTGCTTCCGCCCTCCTTCATTTAGAAGAAAATGCAGAATTCTATCAGTCACAAACTGCATATGGACTAGAAAGAGTCCGTCGGTTCTCATGGGAGAACACAGCCAGAGAAATATTGAATATATATAAAGAAATACTAGCATGAACACTCTTGAAATCCTCTTCTTCGTTCTCCTGTTCATTGTATTCTACACCTATGTGGGATACGGAATCCTGTTGTGGATATTGGTAAAAATAAAACAAAGTTTTATTTCCTTCTACGATACGGACGAACCGAAGCAAGAAACCTGCCGGAACGGCAACAACACCGACCTACCCGAAATCACCCTGTTCATCACCGCCTATAATGAGGAACAGGTAGTAGACGGAAAGATGAAAAACTGCCAAGAACTGGATTATCCCAAAGAGAAACTGCATACCGTATGGGTAACGGACGGCAGCAATGACCGAACCAATGAAAAATTAAAAGCGTATCCCGATGTCACCCTATTGTTCGTCCCCGAAAGAAAAGGAAAAACAGCCGCTATGAACCGGGGCATGGGATTTGTCACCACACCTTTGGTCATATTCACAGACGCCAATACATTTATTAATCCGCAGGCCGTTCGCGAGATAGTAAAATGTTTTAACCATCCGCAGGTGGGATGTGTGGCAGGAGAAAAACGGGTGGACATGTACAGTACCGAAGGAGCGGTTTCCGGAGGAGAAGGATTGTACTGGAAATATGAATCATGGCTGAAAAAAATGGATTATCAGCTCTATTCCGCCATAGGTGCTGCCGGAGAATTATTCGCCATCCGCACCCCGTTATATGAGGAAATGCCTGAAGATACCCTACTGGATGATTTTATGTTGTCCCTGCGTATTGCCATGAAGCAGTATACGATAGCATATTGTGATACGGCATATGCCTTGGAAAGCGGATCGGCCGATATGAAAGAAGAGGAAAAAAGAAAAGTACGTATCGCGGCAGGAGGATTGCAGTCTGTCTATCGTTTGAAAGAACTGCTGAATCCGCTACGTTATGGAATCCTCAGTTTTCAATATGTTTCCCATCGCGTACTGAGATGGTCGGTAACCCCGGTCGCCTTGTTTCTGCTCTTTCCCTTGAATATCCTGCTGGTTGTCTGTAGTGAAAGCCTCCCGGTTTATTTTCTTTTTCTTCTGCTGCAATCCGCATTCTACCTCGGGGGAGTTTATGGCAGCCTCTTGTCTGCCAAGTCCGTAAAGAACAAATTCCTTTATATTCCCTACTATTTCCTGTTCATGAACATCAATGTGATAAAAGGTTTCTTCTATTTGAAGAGACATGCCGGCGGAACATGGGAAAAGTCCCGCAGGCATAATATTTACTCACCAAAATACTTTTTTATCATCTCACGCAAAGCGGGAGCCATGATCGGCTTGGCCATATAATCGTCACATCCGGCTTCAAAAGCCTTGTCACGGTCACTGTCGTATGCATTGGCGGTAAGAGCTATGATGGGAAGTGTCCCTCCCTTCAGACGAATTCTTCTGGTAGCTTCCAAACCGTCCATAACAGGCATCTTTATATCCATCAAAATCATATCGGGCCGGCAACTCTCAAATTTCTCAATAGCCTCCTGCCCATCATGGGCACGGTGAACTTCATACTCCTTTCTTAAAATTATAGATAATAAGAGATAATTACTTTCCGTATCTTCAGCTACCAAAATCTTTTTCATTTCTTCTTTTCATTGATTACCTTGCAAAATTACGATATAAAAATGATATAAACAATACTTTTTTTTGTATATTTGCTGTCAGTAACAAATATCACGCATCTAAATTCGCTAAGAGAAACAGTATATTGAGAATCATACTATTAATATGAAAATTCCGAGTAATATATTGCACGATAAGCAGTATGCAGACAAAAATTCTGGAAATTACGGCTGATACTATGTTTTTTCGTATATAAAGACGGCACCT
>ENA-OQBL01000254-OQBL01000254.1-human-gut-metagenome-genome-assembly--contig:-NODE-254-length-30377-cov-16.417289_pt1 | contig 30377 bp, 22 predicted proteins | sample MGYA00242747_ERZ504553 | MGnify/ENA primary metagenome ERZ504553 (study PRJEB26092, sample SAMD00036240) | human gut metagenome | host: Homo sapiens | study: EMG produced TPA metagenomics assembly of...
CGCAGAATACCGAAAGAGCCATTTTCCCCTTGCATGGTGCGGCGAAGGAAAACAGAATTTTCACCCAATTATCTTTTTGCTGCTTCATTACAATCACCTTCCTTCTTTTTAGTCAGCAAAGAAAAAAGGATGGGTAGTCTTTGCTAACCATCCTCATTGTAGCAGTATTCAATTCTTCTTTCCTCTCCAAAACGGCATTTATGCACCGTTTAGAAAAAAGATTTTCGGTATTCCATCGGCGTCTGCCCTATCACCTGCCGGAAAGCTGTTGCAAATTTACTGGGGCTTTCATATCCCACAGCTCCGGCAATTTCCGCAATCCCTTTTTGGGAATCCTGCCGGAGCATTGTGGCAGCAACGTTCATCCGATAACGGCGAAGATAGGAATACATGGAATCTCCGAATATTTCCTTAAAGCAGGTTTTCATCCCCGTCAATGAAATCTGGAATCGTTCAGCTAATTCATCCATCGTGTAATGCTCCTGCAAATTTGCCGTAATAAGATCATGGATCGCTTTGATTTTTTCTACCTGCCCTTTATAGAAATAAGGGCGATCTTCTTTGGAATCAGAAAACTGCAAAGCGTCCAGATATAAAAGCAGCTCCAGGGCTTTTACTTTATAGTAGTCACCTTTGATCTGCTGCGGGACAAAGTAAAGCTCTGAAAAAATATGTTCAATTCCTGGCTCATTATGAATCACAAACGGTTTCTTGTCATTGCAATACATTTTTTTGAAGCTCGTACAAATCAACAGAAAATCCGCCAAAAAAGTCTTTCAGCGCCGGCACAGCAATGTCCAGATCAAATCCCAGGGTCATCCCATGATAGTGGCAGAGTGGAAAGCAGAACCGTCCCGAATGGGAACGCCGGTCATCCACACGCATCTCATGCTCTTGCAAATAGCTATACGCATTATTGCCAATCTCGCTTTCGATCCGTCCCTCCCTGCAATGGTCTATATAGAGAAGCGAACTGTCCGTACTACTCTGAAAGTAGGAGGTACATTCTTTCAGGTGCATATCGCTATACATCACAAAAGCGCCATCAAAAATTTTGTGGGCTGTCATGGTTCCCTCGCCGCTCTCGTCAAAAAGCTGCAGGACAACGCAATCCTCAGTTTCAATGACATTTTTAACATTTGAGCCGCAGTTTATTTTACCATCAAACAGTTTGATTTCCGCCGCCTCCTTCCATCATAAAGAAATTAAATAACCGTTCCCGTCCTTCCGTATCCTGGAGGAAATAGCTTTCCTCCAATCTGCCGTTTTCCAGATGGATCACATAATTGCAGCACCTGAGTATAAATTCAGGATCATGGGTCACAATCACAATGGTTTTTCCTGAATCGGCAAGTTCTTTGACTGAATCGGCTACCTGCCTCATGTGAAAAAGATCAAGGCCGCTGGTAGGTTCGTCAAATAGTATAACCGGACGTTCAGAGGCAATCGCAGAAGCAATCGCCACACGTTGTTTTTGCCCTCCCGAAAGCCCCATGGGATGGCAGGCTTTGTACGGAAGCAAATCCATTTCTGTCAAGATAGCCTCTGCCTTTGCCACATTTTCAGGCGATTCATCGGAATCTTTTCCCGGCATACTTAACAGGACTTCCTCTAAAACGCTCTCTGTAAAAAGCTGATGGTTTACATCCTGCATGACCATATAGCATAGCTTCAGTCGCTGTTTGCTTGAATAGGAAGTACCATCTTTTTGGAGGATACCTTTACATCTTTTTTCCAATCCGCATAAGCAACGGGATAGTGTCGTTTTTCCGGCTCCATTGTGCCCGATGACCGCCGTTACATTTCCGGCAGGAAGCTCTATATTTTCCAGAGAAAGCGTTTCCGGCTGTTTCTTGTATGCGAAATGGAAGTGGTTCAGTTTCCATTTCCCCTGCCCTGAATGTAGACTAGCAGGCTCAATGTCTGCAAACTCACTCAGGCCAAGAGGCCGTAATCCCATTTTAGCTTTTTCCGCCGCCGGAATCAACTGAAATTCCGGCAAAGTATAATCCCCTTGTATTTCCCCGTCGCTTAAATATATGATCCTGTCTGCCAGATCATAAAGATAGTAGAGCCGGTGCTCCGCAATAATAATTGTTTTGCCCTGTGACTTCAATATTTTTAACAGTTTCCGAAAATCAGCGATGGAATAGGCGTCAAGGTTGGAAGATGGCTCGTCCAAAACAAATACATCCGGTTCCACAGCGGCGGCAGATCCACAGGCGATTTTTTGCTTTTCCCCACCGGAAAGGGAGAAAACACTTCTGTCCAGCAGATTTGTAAGGTTCAACTGCTCTGAGACCAGCTTTACCCGCTTTCGGATTTCTGCTTCTTCCAATCCATGGTTTTCACATCCAAAGGCAATTTCGCTGGTCGTATCCACATTAAAAAATTGAGAACGTGGATTCTGAAAAACAGAACCCACTTTTTTTGATATATCAAACAGGGAAAGCCCTCTCATATCTTCTCCATCAAGCATGACAGTGCCTTCCAGCTTTCCATCGTAATAATGAGGAATCAGTCCGTTAAACAGCCGTGTCAGTGTGGTTTTACCGCAGCCCGATGTTCCGCAGAGCAGTACAAAATCCCCGTCGTTAATAGACAGGTCAATATTTCTTAATGTTCCGTGTCCTTCCCTGTCCCCAATGTCAGTTTCATTTGGAGGGTAGGAAAAAGAAACTTTTTTACATTCGATCATAGGCCTACCTCCCTGTAATCATCGTGACAATAGGAATTGCAAAAGCCACCACACATAGCAGCAGGAAAAAAACATCCTGCACATGAAAGCCGATTTCGCAGATGTTTGTCCTCTTGACCGGACCGCCCAATCCTCTTGTCAGGGCTGCCGCATTTAATTCTTCCCCGATCTTGACGGAACACATGATAACAGGGACAAGCCTGTATTCCAGCATTGCACTGGCTTTGCCCCCGCCAAAACGGATTCCTCTCATTTTCATAGCGTCCCCTATGGCATTATATTCTTCTACAACCGTAGGGAAAAATCGGAATATCACGGACATAGGAATGATGATCTGCTCCGGTAAATGCAGCTTCTTCATAGAGGCAACAAACTCGCTGACCGTCGTTGTCCTGACCGTGATGTATCCCATCATAATCCCCGGCACAAACCGCATAAAGAAACCGCAGATTGCAACAACAAGAAAGTTAGGAAGGCCGGACAGGTGGGGGAGCGCCCATAGTTGCAATATATAGCTGCCGCCATATAAAACAAAATAGATAACCGATCCCTTCCACGATTTTTCCGTGAGCAGCAGGATCAATGGAACAGCAGCCAAAATAGGAGCAAACTGTTTAGAAGCAGCCCCACCTCCGCCGCTCAAGACAAAGAGGGCAATCGTGATAAGCAATGCCAACTTTGTCCGAGGGTCTAACGACAGGCCGGTTTCCCTTTTTTTTGCTTGCTAACAATTCACGGCGCATTATGCAATACCCGCACGCTTAAAGTGCTTTTTGAAAATTTTCTGGCCGATCACACCGCCGATCACGCCGCAAACGAATCCGGCAATCAAAAGAAGGGGGAGCGTATATGCCGAGATATAGCTCATAATGGAATCTGCATACTCTTGTCCATAACCGCTGATTAGCTGCTGATAGTAGCTGTCCCGTGTTGCAACAATGGGGATGTAGTTTCCGATGATCCACATAGAAAAAACACCATGCGATATGATTCCTTTTTTTGCACTCTTATAATCGCCGGATTTCAAAACAAGATCAGCCAGGACACCGAACACGGCACCGGTAATAATGCTCCAATACCCCATGCCGGTCAGCAACATTAAAATACCGCAGATCAGTCCTGTCAGCGATACCATTCCAAACTTCTGGACTTTAGAATAATACAGCATCATTACGATTCCGCCAATCAGCGGAACCAGCACGATCAGAAGCGGAAGAAAAATAGGGATAAATCCCAGCATGGCAATCGCCATCATCACCACAAAATAGATCGCAGTGAAGATTCCAACATTGATAAGGTCTTTTCCTTGTAGTTTATTCATTATTTGGTCCTCCTGTTTGCTTTTGTGTTAGCACCAACTAACCGCATTTCAGTATAGCAGATATGTCGGTATGTTTCTTCTCCAAAAAGGCATTTTCGCTCCAAATAGACAATTACTTTGCTTTGCTATCTTTACGGGGAGTGATTGCCTGCGTGTGTGCGTGAATATAGAACTATTCAACATTGAACAGAGGCGGTTCTTGCATAATTTGAAATGGAAACAGCCAAAATCTCCGCTTCAAATTGTAGTATTAGTAGAGGGAGAAATAGAAGGTAGGGTTTCGATAGCAAGCACAGCAAGCGAGTACCCGCTTGCGATTTTTCGTATTTTCAGATCTCTTGACCGAAAATGAAAAATGTTTGTTGAGATAATCTCAAACTCTTATGAAGAATGGAGGCAGCGCATGGCGAACCGGAAACGGAATATCCAGATGAATTTTTATGTCACAGAGAATAAAAAACGGCTTATAGATGAGCGGATAAAACTGCTAGCCTCCCTACCGCATTCAATATCATTCTCGTTTGGCAACGAACTAAAAGCTGAAATCTGCAATTCATCCTCATAGTTCAATTAGTAGCTGGAAACGCCATAATCATGGAGCAACCATGTTATCAAAAAGAAATCAGCATAATCAGTCCTGTTCTCAAGCACAATAAGGTTATTCCTTTGTGCAAATCGGAACGATAAAATATATTTGAGGTGAACGATTATGCCGATTGATGATTTAACTGCTTTAGGGCAAAAAATGCGGGAAGCCCGAAAGAATAAAGAACTGACACAACAGGAACTTTCCGATCTAAGCCATGTTTCTGTAAAGCAAATTGCCAATATCGAAAAAGGGAAAATGAACCCGTCCTATTTGATTTTGAGAGCATTGGCAAAGGTCCTGCACATCTCTTTAGATACGCTTATAAATCCAGATGTTTCTCTGGAGGATGAGGGTGTCAATCAGATGAAAATGCTTTATTCCAGCTGTCCACCAGAAATGCGTGACACCCTGCTGCATCACACCCAAGAAACAGTGAAGGAACTGACAGAGTTATCCGAGAAATTTGAAACGAATTGAGCCAGTGAGTGAAATTTAACGATTCTCTCACTGGTTCTTTTCATTTTCGGAGAAAAGGGGCAAGCAATGCCTGTGTTAATACACACAGGCCCGCAGAGAAGAAAATTCCTTTGTGATTTTCCTCTCTGCTTGCTTGTTGAGGGCAGCGCCCCCAAGCCCCTTTGAACACAGAATTTCATTCTGTGGCTGCGCGTTCTGCGAACGCTTTTGACCAGGACCAGCTTACCGCTGGCCGTGGTCTTTTTCTTTTTCAACATCCTGTTCTACCTCCATTTTCAGCACTCGATCTACATTTGCCTTTGCCGTTAAAAGCTCCCGCATTTCCTCACGGGAACGCCGGTACTCGGCATAGGTCTTTTTCTTTTCTTCCAGCAATTTCGCGTACTCTGTCTGCAACTCTTTGACCTTTGGCAGCTTCTTGACGCCCATCTCATCAAAGGCATTCTTAGCCGCCTGGTGGAGCAGAATTTCTTCCTCATGTTCTTCCCGGAATTTCTTAGAGTAGCCCGCCTTGCGGTATGCCACATAAACCTCACGGGTCTTGGCATAATTTACGATGTGAGTACGCAGAACAGCGATCTCTGCCATGCGCTTTTCAGCCGCTTTGATCTGCGCTGAAAGATCATTGTGATGTGCCGTGGCAGCCGCAGCCTTTTCTTCCAAAACCGCATACTCCAGCAGATTGTTCTCTGACAGGTAATTCATGGTCTGCGCCATTTGTTTCAGATTAAAAACTTTAGCCCATCGCGTATAGCCAGCACCTTTTCCAGCCTGCAATTTTGCCTGAATGTCCACCAGCAGATTGACCTTCGGCGGCTCTGCCTGTGTGACTGTTTTCTTTCGCGGAGTATGTGCTTTCTTCCCGGAGAGAACTGCCCGCAAATCTTCCAATCCATATCCTTCGCCCAGACTGTCCATGCGGGCGGCTTTCTCCCAACCAGAGAGCTTCAGTCGATACGATTTTCCGCGCTTTGAAACTTCACAACCATACTTTTGCAACAGCTTCAGCAGTTCTTCAAAGTCAGCAGGACTTTGTGATAATGCGTTGTCAATCGCCACACGAAGCAGCTCTCGGTGAGAGGGCTTTGCCTGATCGCCCAGCCATTTGTTATAGCTCTTTCCGTGAGGTTTCGGATTCTCTACAATGGACAGTCCATTCTCAATACAGATGGTGTCACTTAGCCGACGAACCGCCTTGGTGCTGCCCCAAAAGTTTCGGAACTTCCGGTCATATTCTAAGCTGACTGATGACCAGATAATGTGATTATGAATGTGCGACTTGTCTATGTGAGTGCAGACCACAAAAGCATGATTCTCTTTTGTGAATCTCCTGGCAAATTCCACTCCCAGCCGGTTGGCTTCTTCCGGGGTAATCTCACCGGGTCTGAAGGACTGGCGCACATGATAGGCAATCACATCATCCGCACCGCGCACTCGTCCGGTAGCGGCAATGTACTGCCGCTTTGCCAGAAGGAATTCTGCATCCGCAATCCGGCTGTCACACGCATAACCGGTAATAAGTTTGCCGTTATCTGTTTTCTGTGGATTTGCTACATAGTCGATGATGTCACTGATCGCCCGACTCTCTGTGCGGCCTTTGCCGACATGAAGTGGCATGATTCTTGTAGTTGCCATAAAAAGCCCTCCTCTCAAAATATTTTCTCTGAACTCTTTGTGCCTATCGTTGAAATAAACTCTCCTTATGGGTATAATATAAAGAAACTACCAATACCTCAAAGGAGGGATTTTATGATAGAACAGCTCATTGTTGAAGCAACCGAATGTGATTTCAAAATTGCTCTCGAAATAAAAAAGCCAAAAAGCTGGTTAAAAAGTGTCAGTGCCTTTTCCAATGGAATTGGCGGCACTCTGTTTTTCGGAGTCTCCGATGACCGGGAGCCTATCGGCTTGTCCGATGTTCAAAAGGATGCTGAAGCGATCAGCCGCTTAATCAAAGAACGTATCACACCATTACCGCAGTTTATCTTAAAGCCATTGCAGGAAGATGGTAAAAACCTGTTGGCTCTGGAGGTTTCTCCTGGCCGCAGCACCCCATACTATTACAAGGCAGACGGAGTAATGGAAGCATACATCCGTGTTGGAAATGAAAGCGTAATTGCACCGGATTACATTGTGAATGAACTGATCTTAAAGGGAACCAATCAGTCCTTTGATACCCTAACAACAGACGCGGTAAAAAAGGATTACAGCTTTACACTTCTGGAAGCAACCTATCTGGAACGGACTGGTCTCCGCTTTGAGCCATCCGATTATGTCTCCTTCGGTTTGGCTGACAAAAATGGGTTCTTGACCAATGCCGGAAAGCTCATGACCGATCAGCACACAGTTTATAACTCCCGTATGTTCTGTACCCGGTGGAATGGCTTGGAAAAAGGCTCTATCTTTGATGATGCGCTGGACGATAAAGAATACGAAGGGAATCTGATTTATCTACTGAAAAGCGGCAGTGAATTTATTCGCAATAATTCCAAAGTCCGTTTTGTCAAAGAGGCACAGTATCGTGTAGACAAGCCGGATTATGCTGAACGAGCTGTGACAGAGGCTCTTGTCAATGCGCTTATCCATCGTGATTATATTGTGCTTGGCAGCGAAATCCATATTGATATGTTTGATGATCGGGTGGAAATCACATCTCCTGGCGGTATGTTTGGCGGCGGCTCAATTCAGGAATACGATATTTACAGTATCCGTTCCATGCGGCGAAACCCTGTGATTGCTGACCTGTTCCACCGCATGAAGTACATGGAACGCCGTGGAAGTGGCCTACGCAAAATCGTCAGTGAAACCGAAAAGCTACCTGGATATACAGCGGCATATAAGCCTGAATTTTCCTCAACAGCAACAGATTTCAGGGTCATCTTGAAAAATGTAAACTACAACTTAGAGGATGACACCCACCAAGTTATCCACCAAGTTACCCACCAAGATATTGAACTATCAACGGTGTCCAAACAGATTTTGGCTTTTTGCACAACACCAAAATCCAAGAAAGAGCTTGCAGTATTTTGCGGCTTCAAAGATTTAAGAAACTTCACTTTGAAGCATATCAATCCGCTTTTAGAATCCGGGCAATTAGAAATGACTATTCCCGATAAACCTAAAAGTCGCAATCAAAAATATATTACAGTTCGTTCCGAATAAACAGAGAAGCAGGGCAGTGGGTCTCATCTCCCATTGTCCTGCTTCTTTTCATTCCAAATTATATTCACATCATTTACCCATACACCCAATCCTGGATCGCAAATTTCAAACTCTGCACCTTGCTGAGCAGCCAGATCGCAGCCAGCGGCAGCCCCATCGGGCTAATCAAAAATGCCATAACCAGCAAAATCACACCATTCTGCGGGGAATAGGTAATCAGCACAGCCACGCCAAGCAGAGCAATTACCGTGCTGAGTAGACCAAGCACCAGACCGGATATGTAGATCAGCCCCGTGCAGAGCCAGACAAAAAGCGTCAACACCAAAATGACCGGTGCAGTTACGATCATCAGCAGACATTTCAAAATCTTCATTTCTGTTCCTCCTTCCAACGCTCCAGATACTGTTTGCATAGGGCATCCGCTTCTCTCTCATCATCTTCCGTCACTTCCCGTTTTCCTTTGGTCAGTTCAATCTCCAGATAAGTCCGGTAATCATCGGCTAAGAGGTCGAACAGTTCCTTGGGAGTATGGCACACCTCGCCAGAGCAATAGTGAAAATCTTGGTCAAATTCAACTCTTACACATCCATGGCGGCTGATATAAACTTCTATGGTCTCGTCTGCGGTTAGGTAATCCGCAAAAATCTCCAGCACCTTTTCAAAGGTCAGCATCTGTTTTCACTCCTTTGCTACGCTTCTTATTCTACTCATATTATCCGGTACGGACAGGCAAAAGACAAGGATACAGACAAAAAGAAAAAGCGGAGGAAGGTGCGGCGAAGAAACGCCGTTCCTCCCTCCGCAAATGGAGTATCTATCCCTGTTATGAAAGTTTGGAGAGTTGGGTAAGGATTTCCTTCACACCCTCCCACAGTTGTTCCTGCCGCTGGGATATATCCTCCAAGTCAGCATTATAAACCCGCCCGGTCTCATGCACTTTGCGGGTCAGCTGGTTCAAGTTGTTGCTGCTCCGGCGCAGCAGGGATACCAGCTCCTTCAGCTCTGGCAGTTCCAGCTTGACCACATAACCATCCAGCGCCATTTTCCGCAGATAAGCGCTCAAATTCTCTGTCCCGTATTGCTGCATCTTTTGATGGATCAGTTCCAGTTCTTCTGCGGACACCCAAAACAAAACCGGCACATCCCGCTTGCGCTTTGCCATGGTTATCGCTCCGGCTCCCGTTTTTTCGGGGTGGCAGGCTTGCGGGCAGGCGGTTCCTGCTTGAGCTTTTGCAGGACAGAGCTTTTCTGCTGTTCTTGAGCGACTTTTCGGAACTGTCTGGTGAACAGGTCGGTCAAACCGGGATTGACCTGATCTACCACCAGATAGGCACAGTGGCGGGAAGCGCCGCTGTCCTCCAGCGTAGGAATGGTTTTTGCCCATGCTTTATTGTCCTGAGAGATACGCCCGTCATAGTTCTTGCGCTGGATGGTGTTGGCAAGAATAAACTGTACCCGTTCCGTCCCGAACTTTTTCAGCACATCTTTGACCGCAGCCTCCGTATCCAGCCGATTCTCTGCATAGTGGGCGCTGATGGTCTGCTCAATGGCTTCTTTGCAGGCGCTGTTCGCCTGATATGAGAGGTTGTACTGTGCCATTTCCCCATGCTCGGACGCATAGGCAGCAGAATATGGATAGACCGGTGTTGTTCGCAGTTCCTCTTTGGCTCTGCACACATCGTCGGCACGGCTTTCAATGCTGTCCCGGATCACACCCATATAGCCGGTCTCCAGCTTTTCAAAATAGCGGTACACATCCGTCAATGGAGAGGGAGATTCCAAAAGTGCCTGAGCCTGGGTGTCGGTCAACTCCAGTTCCTCCATTGCCATCACGATGTCCTCGCGGATGGTGTACTCATAGGCATGGTTTAAGACTTCTTCCGGGGGCTGGCTTTTCAGCCAGTCCCGGAACTTGTCCTGTTCGGCAGCCATCTTTTCATAAAGAGCTGAATTCAGATCGTTAGTATTCATATTACCGCACCTCCTCATGCTGTTTTGGTTTCTTGTCTGTACTGCGGGGTTGCACCGGGCGTTTTAGGTTATCCAGCACCGAAGGCCGTGTGCTTTTGGCAACAACAGACTCGGTGTGTGCCTGCCCCTTTCCGTCGATGTTGAGCAGGGTATCCAACTCCACCAGACGGGCGTTTTTGCTTGTCAGTTCTTCTTCATAAAGGAATGGCTTTCCGACTTCCTCCTTTGCCGCAGCCTGCTGCTGATAGAGGTTATCCAGCTGGGCCTTTGCCGCCTCCAGACGCTGGGGCATCTGGGCGAGGGCATTGTCGATACGGGTAAGATTTCCGCGAGGGTCTGTACCAAGGGTTGCCCGGTGGGTCATCTGTCCTTTCAGCAGGAGCGTATACTCCTGTTTCCAAGCGGAAAATTCCACGGACATGGCATAACCCCGGTAGTTGCCGATCTGCACCGGATCGGAGGTTTTGACCTCCTTGCAGGCATCCAAAAGGGCTGCACCGGCGTTCTCCTTATCGGTCAGCAGGTCTCCACGAATCTCCATACCAGCAAAACCGTCCTCCGGGTGCGGGTGAGCTGTCAAAACCTCCAGATCGGATTCAAAGCCCTTGATAAAACCTTTGTGCTTTTCAATCTCCTCCGGGAAGTATTTGAGCAGCTGGTCCTCCAGACGATATTGCTTGCTCTGGTGGTCGGCTTTCATCAGCTTCAGGCGGGATACCTCCACATCCAAATCCATACGCTCCTTGATGCGGGGATCTCCGGCACACAGAGCCTTGATCTCGGCAAAACTGAGGGCTGTTTCATCCACATCATCGCAGGAGCGCACCGGCGATTTAGAAGTCATGATCTGACTGATGAATTTCTGCTTGTTCTCCACCGTCTGCCAGAGGTATGCGTCAAAAGTTCCTTCTGTCACATAGCGGTACACATGGACAAGGGGGTTCTGGTTGCCCTGGCGCTCGATACGGCCCTTGCGCTGGGCAAGGTCTCCCGGTCTCCACGGACAGTCCAGGTCATGAAGTGCCACCAGACGGTCCTGCACATTGGTGCCTGCGCCCATCTTGGCGGTGCTGCCCAAAAGGACACGAACCTGACCGGTACGGACTTTAGAGAACAGCTCCTTTTTCCGCACTTCGGTATTGGCTTCATGGATAAAAGCGATCTGGTCGGCAGGCATCCCCTGGGCAATGAGTTTCTGACGAATATCGTCATATACCGTAAAGACCGGTTCCTGCTCCGGCAGAGGCACAGCGCCTTCCAGTGCGTGAAGCAGTGGATTATCCAGCGTTTTCGCCGCCTTGCTTACAGGAGCTTTTGCCTGCGGGGTAGAAATGTCGCAGAACACCAGCTGGGTCAGCTTGTCAGCTTTGCCGTCCCGCCAGATCTGCATGATGTTGTCCACGCACTGATTGACCTTTGTTCCGGGTTCATCCGGCAGCATCTGGTTGACGATCCTCTGGTCAAGCCCCAGCTTGCGGCCATCCGAGGTAATCTTGAGCATATTATCCTGGGACGGGTCAACGGTTCCGCTGTGTACCAGCGATGCGCGCTCCGAAAGAGCCTTGACCATTTCCTGCTGATGTTCGGTGGGTTGCGCCACGATGTTGTGGTACTCCACTTCCGGGGTAGGGAGATTTAACTGATCGGCAGTCTTAATGTCGGCCGCTTCTTTGAACAGGTTCATCAGCTCAGGCAAGTTAAAGAACTTGCTGAATCTCGTTCTTGCCCGGTATCCGGTGCCCTCCGGTGCCAGCTCCAATGCTGTGACGGTCTCCCCAAATCGGGAAGCCCAGCAGTCGAAGTGGGTCATGTTCAGTTCCTGCAGGCGGTCATACTGGAGATACCGCTGCATGGTGTAAAGCTCGGTCATGGAGTTGCTGACCGGGGTACCGGTGGCAAAAATCACGCCACGGTTTCCGGTGATCTCATCCATATAGCGGCACTTGGCAAACATATCGGAGGATTTCTGTGCATCCGATGTGGAAAGACCAGCCACATTCCGCATTTTTGTGTATAGAAACAGGTTTTTATAGTTGTGGGCCTCGTCCACAAACAAACGGTCCACACCCAGCTGCTCAAAAGTCACCACATCGTCTTTTCGTCCCTCGGCTTGCAGCTTTTCCAGTCTGGCTTCCAGAGACTTTCTGGTACGCTCCAGCTGCTTGACGGTAAAACGCTCGCCGCCACTGGCCTGTACCTCTGCAATCCCCTCAGTGATCTCGTCGATCTGTTCATAGAGAAGCCGTTCCTGACGCTCCCGGCTGATGGGGATACGCTCAAACTGGCTATGGCCCATGATGATGGCATCATAATCACCCGTCGCAATACGAGCGCAGAACTTCTTTCGGTTATGGGTCTCAAAGTCCTTTTTGGTGGTGACTAAGATATTGGCGGAAGGATAGAGACGCAGAAACTCCGACGCCCACTGCTCGGTCAGATGGTTTGGAACCACAAAGAGAGATTTCTGGCACAGTCCCAGGCGTTTGGCTTCCATCGAAGCAGCTACCATCTCAAAAGTTTTGCCTGCGCCTACTTCATGTGCCAACAGGGTATTTCCTCCATACAGCACATGGGCGATGGCGCTTTTCTGGTGTTCCCGCAGGGTAATGGCCGGGTTCATTCCCCCAAAAGTGATATGGCTGCCATCATATTCACGGGGACGGGTAGAGTTCATTTCCTCGTTGTACTGGCGCACCAAAGTCTGGCGGCGTTCCGGGTCTCTCCAGATCCAGTCCCTAAAGGCTTCCCGGATCGCTTGCTGTTTTTGGGCCGCCAGGGTGGTCTCCTTGGCGTTCAGCACGCGGCGCTCTTTTCCGTCTGCGTCCTCTATGGTGTCATAGATACGGACATCTCGCAGGTTCAGGCTGTCCTCCAAAATCTTGTAGGCATTGGCACGGCTGGTTCCGTAGGTGGTGTAGGCTGCCACATCGTTGTAGGATACGGAAGATTTCCCCTTGATCTGCCATTCAGCAGTAAAGGAAGAATAGTTGACCTCGATACTGCGCTGGAGATAAAACGGGGTGTTGAAGGTCTCGTACATAAACTGCTGGATGTACTCCTTGTCAATCCAGGTAGCGCCCAGACGCACCTCGATCTCCGACGCATCCAGGTCTTTGGGCTGCGCGGCGGTAAGAGCTTCCACATTGACTGCATAAACCGGGTCCTGCTGTGCCGCCCGCTGCGCCTGACGCAGTTTGCGGCGTACATTGCCGGAAAGGTATTCATCGGCGGTCACATAATGGGGCGATCCGTCCTGCTCCAGCTGTCCCGGTACACAGAAGATCACGCCTTGCAGTTCTCCGGCCAGTTCTTCTTTTGTTTTTCCGGTAAGCTGGCTCATATAGTCCATATCCACGCAGGCTTTTTCCGAGATGGACACCGCCAGTGCTTCACTTGCCGTATCCACCACAGCCACCGCCTGATGGGGCTTGATGGTCCGCTTGGTGAACATATCTGCCTTACGTTCCAGTTTCCCGTCCTCGTCGATGACTTCCAGCGCACAGAGCAGGTAATAGGAAGAATCATCTGCATAGGCCAGTCGGTTTGCACGGTCATTGATAAGGCCATATTTTTCAGAAAAGCTGTCATATAGGCTGTTCAGTTCCGCCTGCTTTTGGGTAATGGTGCTGTCTGGAACCGCTGCATCCATCTGAAGGTCGATCAGTTCCTGCACACAATCACGCAGTCCCACAAGACCTTTTACGCGGGCTTCTGCGGTGGTGTTGAGATCCGGGCGCACCATGCGGCTGTTTTCCCGGTAGTACACCTGCCCGTCTACAATGGCATAAGAATAGTTCTTCACATTAGGATCGGCAGGAATGGAGGTGCCAATGGCTTCGCCTTCGCCCAGCTCCGGCAGCTCTGCCTCCTGATAAGTGCCATGAATATACTTCACCGCATCATGCAGCTGGTCGGAAAGCTCCAGTCCCTCGATAGGGTTCACGGTGTAGTCCATACCATGAGCAGTGCTTACCGGCTCCTGTCTGCCCAGCACCATTTCCGGGTGGTCGATAAAATACCGGTTGATGGCAAATCCGTCCTCCGTCTGTCCGGTTTGAGTCCATTCCGGCACGATGTCCAGCGGGCGATCCCGCTTTTGGAAAAAGATGATGTCCGATACAACCTCGGCACCGGCATTCTTTTTGAACGCGTCATTAGGCAGACGGATCGCTCCCAGCAGCTCAGCACGCTGGGCAAGATAACGGCGCACGGTTGAATCCTTGGCGTCCATGGTATAGCGGGAGGTCACAAAAGCTACCACACCGCCGGGACGCACCTGATCCAGTGCTTTGGCGAAAAAGTAGTTGTGAATACTAAAGTTTAACTTGTTGTAAGTTTTGTCGTTGACCTGATACTGACCGAAAGGCACATTGCCGATGGCAAGGTCAAAGAAGTCCCGGCGGTCAGTGGTCTCAAAGCCGCCTACTGTGATGTCCGCCTTGGGATAGAGCTGCTTTGCGATGCGCCCGGAAATCGGGTCCAGCTCCACACCGTATAGACGGCTGTTTCTCATTTCCTCCGGCAGCATACCGAAGAAGTTGCCCACACCCATAGATGGCTCCAAAATATTTCCGGTCTCAAAGCCCATGCGCCCCACCGCTTCATAGATTGCCTGGATAACCGTAGGGCTGGTGTAATGGGCATTGAGGGTGGAGCTTCTGGCGGCGGCATATTCCTCCGGGGTCAGCAGCTCTTTCAGCTGAGCATACTCTAAAGCCCATGCCGGTTTCTCTGGGTCAAAGGCATCTGAAAGACCGCCCCAGCCCACATAACGGGAAAGAATCTCCTGTTGTTCGGGGCTTGCCTGCTGTCCGGCAGATTCCAGCTCTTTCAGCAAACGAATGGCATTGACATTTGCCTGGAACTTGGCTTTTGGACCGCCTTCACCCAAATGCTCATCGGTAATGCGGAAGTTTTTTGCATTGCGGCGCAGGTTAGCCTTGTATTCCTCATAAGATGCTTCCTCGGCAGCTTTGGCATTGGGGAAGGTCTGCCACTGGCCATTGACCTGAATGGAAACCGGGTGTTCATCCAACACTTCCTCAAAGGTTTTCTCCGACTCAGTCACAGGGGCTGGTGGCTCCGGCTCCTCGATATGCAGTCGTTCCACCACCACATCATAAGGCAGATTGTTCTTATCGCCCGGATAGACGGCCATGGTCTCGGAATGGAAGGTCGGGGATTCGGCAGCCGGTTGGGGCTGTTCCTGTCCAAAACCGTCCTGCTGACGGGCATACATCCCGCGCAGCAAAGACGCAACCTCATCCCAGCGGAAATACAGCATAGCCAGACGCTTTTCCTCTGCATCCATGACTTCCAGTTCTATGCCCTGTGCCGTGGTACGGTAATCGGCAATATCGCCGGTCTCCAGATTCAGTGTCTCGATCTCACCGGAATAGGCTCTGCTCAGCCAGTAGGCAATCTCGCTGTTGCTCCTGCCGGATTGCAGCAGCGTGGGAATCTGCTTTTTATCCGCTTCATACATCAGTCCATGAGCCAATACATCCCGCAAGTCCTGATCTGCCTTGTCCGGGTCAATAGGAAGAAACTCGGTATAGTAAGCATTGCGGCGGTCTGCCCGAAGCAGCTGCTCAAACTGTTCTTTGCGCTCTGCCCGGTAGATGGGATATACCATCCCGGTGGGCAGAAGCTGTACGGTGTCCTCCCGCAGCTCGGTGATCTGATAGGCGTCATCCTCGATATACACGGTATCGCCCACGGCATAGACCGGGGCGGCTGGGTCATAGGAGGTTCTTTGCGGAATTGGGCGGCGAACTGCGTCATATTCCTCATCGGAAATGGAAACTTTGGAAGTCTGCTCTGTCTCGGCATCTGCGATCTGCTCGGCATCTGACATCACCTGTTGGATAAACGGGGCATTGTCCAGTTTTTCCGTGTCTGCCACCTGGCCGTTGACGATCCCTCTTTCCTCCAGGGCTTCCCGGATGGCGATGGGGTCGATGTCGTCAAAACGGTCCTGTTCTTCTTCGGTATAGAACCGGTCCTCCTGAATGAGCTGGGCAATCCGGCGCTGTACCTTCGGCCAGGGCAGCTGCGTTTCCTCCGGGCTGCCGGCACGGACAACGAACAGGCTGTTGCTGTTACTGCCGCCGTATTCCTGAGCCAGCCATGCGGCGGTATCTTTTTCTCTTGCATGGTCTTTCATATAGCGGACAACAGCGTGTTTACTCTCGATATTGCCGTTCCATGCACAAAGGGCAGTATCAATATCTTCCTGAGAAAGAGGGCGCAGAAGCTCATGGAGCTTTGGATAGGTCTCGTCGATCACTTCCCGGTGTAAACGCTGACGGAACTCCGGCACATCCGAATAGAGTCGGATCAGCTCCATATCCTTAGAACCAAGGACTGCACGGCGCACAGCGGCATTACCCTCGATGACAGCATTTTCACGGTCAGAATGACCGCAGGCATTGCGATATGCGGTATCCTCGGAAATGGCGGCAGTCACCACAGGCTTATACTGCTCAAACTGCTCCCCAAGGGTAGGCTTTGGCGTTTCTTTCTCCACCTCCGGCTGCTGTGCTTGAATGGCATCTTCTTCTGCCAGTTCCTTTTCAGCCTGGATTTTGTCATACTGCGCCTGTTCCTGTTCGGTAAGATAGCGGTCTTTCTGGACAAGTGAGGTAATGCGCTTGGCAACCTTTTCCCAGTTCAAGTGAACATCCGGGCAGTCCTGCTTTTTATAGTGCAGTCCTTTCCCATCGTGATCTTCGCCGCTGTGTGTTGCACCGGACAAGGCATGAGAGCGTCCGCCAATGCCATACTCGTCTTTGAGGAATCTCACTTTCTCCTTATCCGTATGGTTTGCCATGAAGAACGTATAGATACGGCCTTTTCCTCCGGCGAAACTGCTTCCGCCGGTCATGGCGGCGTCGATCTCATCCTCGGTAATAAAGTGCTGGACGATTGGCACTTTGGAAAGCTCTGAAGAAAAGGTCCTGCGGGGCAGGTCAAGGTCCTTCAGGTTCTCCCAGATCTCCCTCGGTCTATGATAGTGAAAACGCAACAGGTCACGGTCCTGCTGATAGGCAGTCCAGAAGGCAGCGTATTCTTCCTTGAGGGTCTTACGAAACTCCGGGCTGTTCAGCTGCTCGGCAAGCCATTCTGTTTCTGTCGGAAACCCATTGCGCTGGATACTCGACAGGCAGGACAAATATCCGGCTTCTCTGGCTTCCTCGCTGAAATCGTGGTACAGATACCAGAGCTTTTCTGAAAGGAGGGAGCGTTCATAGCCTGCCGCTTCCGCAAGCTCCACATTGGAGGCAAACTGGCCGCTCTCCAAAAGCTCCCCGATACGCTCTGCGGCGCTCTCCCAGGAAATGACCTGGGCAGACCTGTCATAACGGACAGACTTCCCGTGGGAAAGATGGATACCATCCTCGGCATACCATGCGCTCACACTGCCAAGGCCATTGCCGCCGTAGTACAGCGTTTTCAGTATCTCGGCAATCTCAGCGGTGGTTTTCTGCTTTTCAAAGGCTGCAACCACACGCTCCCTTTGACGGTCTGTATTGCCGCCCAAACGCAGCACATGGTCGATGTCATTTTGGGCAAAAGAAAAAGCAGAGGATGTATGCGCTACATTCTCTGCTTCATCTATGGATTGGATCTGTTCCGCTTCGGAGAGGAACAGGTTTAGAGTCAGCTGTTGATAAGCTCCGCCATCAGGATTTCCTCGGCCTGAGCTTTGCAGGTGTTCATCAGCCCCACCCACTTCATGGGATCGCTGGCTTTCAGTTCCTCGGTGGCTCCCGCTTCCTTCGCCAGCTGGGGCATCATCTGCTCCAGTCTGCTCTGGGCGGTCTCGTCGATCTCCAGAAGGTGCGGGTACAGCTTCTCGCTCAGCAACATCTGGTTGTAGAGGATGGGACGATGTTCCTTCAGGTAGGTTTTCCTCATCCTGCCGTACTTGCCCAGGGGTTTCTCCGGCTGCTGGCTCAGCTTCAGGTCGGGAATCTGATAGTCTCCGTTCTGGATGTAGGTCATGGGATTGTTCATCTTGCTTGCTCCTTTCTTGGTTGGCTTCGCGCTCTGCATTTCGGACGGTAACGCCGATCTGCCGCAGCACCTGCTGGTTGATCTGGCTGACCGCTGTTCCCAGCGCCCCGATGGTGGACGGGGTGTTGAAATCAAAGATCGCCATGAAATCTTCGTGGTCGAAGTAGCGTTCCGGCTCCAGTCCACAGCGGGACATCAAAGCGTAAGTGATGCTGACGGTGGCGGCCGCCTTGAACTGCACTCCGATGTTATACTCATCATATTCCTCCAAAAAGGAACCGTCAACGATATAGAAGAAGTCCTGCTGATGCTCCGTCCAGTATTCCTCGGCCAGTTTTCCAGCTACCTCCGTGAGCTGTCCGGCAAGATCATCACCGGAAACATCATAGGTGCGCTCCAGCATGGCCTGCACGGAATCCAGATGGCGCTCCTCCAACTGCCACAGCCAGGGAGTGCGGGAATGTTCACGGGTTCCGGTGTCGGAAATGTCAAAGACATAACGCAGGCGAGGTCTGTCCCCGGAATCATCCACCAGAGCGATTCCCTTGGAACCGCGCCTTACATAACGGCCCATCTTTTCATTCCATAAATCGTACTCTGCACAGGCGGTAGCGTCCGGTCGCTGGGCATAGATCATCAGCTGCTCATGGAACGGGTACTTGTAAAGGCGGGAAGCAGTGGTGAGAAACCCTGCCCATTCCTGCCAGCTCCCCGTGAGCTGCGTTGCCACCTTGTCCGCCATCTGTGCATATAGTTCAGCTTTGGTTGGCATAGTGTTCTGTCCTCCTTTCAGTTTTGGGGTAAAAAGGTGGGGTGGCAGATCGCCACCCCATCCCTGCGGTTATGTTGTTTACTGGTCAAAATCCGGGTACAGCTCCAGTTCGGCAAACTTCTCATCGGTCATCGCACAGAGCTTCGTAAGGGCGCTGTCGGTCAACTCTCTCAGCTCCGTTTCCTCCGGCGAAAGCTCGCCGCGCATCTCACGCAGACTGTCAATCAGCCCGGTGCGGTTGCCGGTATTGTAAATGCACATCAGGTTCATTTCCTCAAAAGTAAAGTTTCCCATATCAAATCTCCCTTTCCGCACTCTTTTTGGGTGCTGTCTTTTTGTGTTCTGTCTTGGGCTGGCCTTTCAGCTGCTCCATGACGGACTTTTTCTTTTCCCGTTCCTCCCGATGGGTGGCGGCTGCCAACTCCATCAGGGAAATGGGCTGACCGCTTCGGGCCTGCTGTTCCAGCTCTGCCACCGTGGGTTCTTTTGCGCCATTGTTGATGATACCGTCGATCATGCCGTAATCGTCCTCCAGCATCATTTCCGCATTTTTCAGCGGGTTTTCTGGCAGGAATCCGGGGATCTGGGTAAAACCAACACTGTCACAGTAATGACAGGATACCTTACCGTCCTGTCTGATCGCAACGATGTCGCTGACGCTCATGGAGGGACTGTGAAAGTCCACGGGCTTTTCCAGATTGAATTGCTGATAGAGTTTTTCCAGCTGCTCCGGCACAGTGCCAGACTCCCTCAGAGGAGCTGTGTAAATGAGGTCATAATTGCTGCGGTCTATGGAAATGTTATGGGACTTTAACCAGTCCAGATTCATAAAGCGCACATTCTGCGGATCGTCACGACTTACCTGATAGATGGCAAAGCAATCTCTGTTCTGGGAGAGAAATGCCTGTTCGCGTTCCTGCTGATGTTCCTGACGCTCCATGACCTTTTCGTGGAACTGAGGGCTTTTCTCCCATTCCTCATGGTCCACACCGAAAAGACCGCCATGATCCATGATTTCCTGCGGGTCAAACACCATGCTCTCCGTATTGTCCTCATGTAGCACATAGACGGTCAAACCGGCGGCATCCAGTTCCAGCGCCCGTTCTCTGGTAACAGGGAGCATCCCATCATAGGAGTAGCCATATTCCTGCATATCCGGTGTGGATACCTGCTCATCCGGCATGGGGTATTCATCCAGTGCCTGCTCCTGCGCTTCCGGCAGCTGGGAAGAAGCAGTCATCTGACTGGTCTCTGCCTGCATTTGCTGATAGGCCGCTTCCTGCAAGGTCTCAATCATGGACATAGGAGCGTGTCTGAGCGAAGTGCTGTCCAGATTGTTGTTATCACAAATCTGGAGAACTGCATTTTTGCGGGAAAGCTCCGGCATATCCAGCTGACCGCCATCCAGCTCTTTCATGGATGCGGCATCGTAAAGGGTATAGTCCCAGCCACTGTCACAGGGCTGGATATGAAGATAAGTGGCATCGTCGATCAGAAACAAAGCCTCCTGCTGGTTGGCGTCCGCTCCCAGCACCTCCATTTCCGGCATGGCCGCAGCCAGTTCCTTTACCGCTTTTTGCACCAACGGATTATCACGGTAATAGTCGATTGCCTGAATGGTGTCCATGTCAATGGTCTGCCCGGTCAAAATCGGAAAAGGTCCTTCATAGTCGCTTCCATCTTTCAGCTCAAAGCCAATGCCCTTGATCCCGTTCATTCGCTCTGCCGGAATTTCCTGATAAATGCGGACCGCCTCCTCCAAAGACAGGTTATCGTGATATTCTCCAAGGTTTGGAAACTCCATGCACTCTGCTACATAGTAGGTCAGATTGCCGGTTGGCTGCTCTATCGGGGCGGTTTCCGGCTCTGCCTTTGCATGGGGATCAATCCCACGCTCTTTGCAGATTTCCTTATAGTGGCGCTCAATGTCAGAGATCAAAGTGCCGGAGGTCTTATTGATGGTCTCCAAACTGGCTCTCAGCTCTTTCAGTTCCTTGCCCTGACTCCAGCTTGCAATATAGCCGAAGCTGTTTTCTCCGGTCTCAATGCCAAAATATTTGCAGACCGCATAGGAGATGCTTTCAGCCTCCACTTCCTCCGTGTGGCGGTTTTTGATTGCCCGTTTTTCTGCGGTTGGATCTTCCTCAACTGCAAGACGCCATTCAAACTGATTTTCGTCCACATAACGCCAATCCATATCAGAAGCAAACTGTTCGGCTTCTTTTTCTGTGGCAAAATCCAACTTGAAATCACGCTTGGTTCCACCTTCACTCTCCTGCACAACCTTCCATGACGGTAGCATTTCATATTTTTTAGGGTCATGGAGCTTGCTGTGGGCAATCTCATGAACCGTGGCCGAAACCGTCTGCACCTCGCTCATGCCCTGACGAATGGCGATTTTCTGATGATCGGCAGAAAAATAGCCGTCCGTATCGGCGGCCATTGCTTCAAAAGTGATCGGCACCGGCGCACTGCGGCGCAGAGCCTCCATGAATGCCTCATAATTTGGCACATTGCCGGAAAGGGAGGAAGCAAGCTCAGGCAAAGGTTTCCCGTCGGTCTGGCTCACATCAAAGACCTTGACCGGGCGAAACATGGGGATCTCGATTTCTTTTTCCTCTGTGACGATCTTTCCGTCTTTATCCAAAATCGGAGCCTTGGTATCCGGGTCCAGTTTCTGCTCCTCGATTTTCTTCTTATATGGTGTGGGAGCAATGATGGTAATACCATGCTCGCCCTTTTTTACATGACGCTCAAACTGGTCTTTCCACTTATTGTATCCGGCTACCAATGTAGCGTCCGGCTTCTGCATATAGATGAGCATGGTGTTGTTTACCGAATAGCGGTGGAAGCGGGACATGACGGACAGATAGCGCATATACTTTTCACTCTCAAACAGTTCTTTGATCCCCTGCTCGATGCCATCTGTGATTTCCCTTAGCCGCTCTCGGTTGGTGGGTTTGTTCTCAGCCATGATTTTCAATCTCCTTTCCAAGTGTGTGATTTCTGCTGTGTGTTCTGCAATCCATGCCTTTTGTTCTTCTTCACTTTCATAAAGAAAAAGGTCCAACAGGTACTCTACATAGGTTTTCTTCTGGATTGCTTCCACAAAACGGGGGTGCGGTTCTTCCTCCGGTGTCCGGGGAGAATTGTCGGCCTCCCATTTTTTCAGCAGATAGTAGTAATCGGACAGTACGCGATAACACCGCTGCCGGTCCTCCCGAAACTTTTGTGCCTCTGTTTTCTGCCGGACATATCTCCTACGGGGAGGGGCCTGACTGTCATAGATCAGGCCAAAGTCCTGTGCCAATTTCTCTGCCGCTTCTTTTGGGGAGAGGTCAAAGAGCTTTGCGGTAAAGTCGATCACATCGCCAGTAGCTCCGCAGCCGAAACAGTAGAAATATTCTTCGTTCAGCTTCATGCTGGGGTTCTTATCATCGTGAAAGGGACAACAGGCCATGCCATTTCGTTTGACCTCGATCCCATAAAACGCTGCCGCATCTCTGGTGCTGACCGACTGCTTGACTGCTTCAAATACATTCTCTGCCATGTGCCTTTAACTGCTGGACTTTCTCACAGGGGGCTGGTATCCGGCAGCTTTCGCCCGTTCACTGGCAGCTTTGCGGCGTTCTGCGCTGTATGGCTCTCGGACTGATACACACCGCTTAGGAACGGTAAAGTTATGGGCGTCCTTTCGGGTGATCTGGTCTGGGTGCTTTTTTGCCAGCAGTTCCAGCTTCTCCATCAGACGGGGATCATGAGTATAGATCTCAGCCATTGGTTCTGCCTGGTTATAGAGGAGAATGGTTTCCCGTTCCACTAAAGAGAGATTCATCAGCTGCCTCCTTTCCGCTGGTCAAATTCCAGCTTGAAGTTGGCGTACTGTCCATCATCCTCCAAAACCACAGCGGCATCGTAGGTCTTTCCGGTTTTCTCCGAATATAGGCCCGTCACACGGACACGGCCATCGTTAAGCAGTGCAGACACCACAGCCTTGGTCGGCTGTTTTTTCTTGGCAGCCCACCATTTGTTATTTTTCCAGATTGCAAATTTGCAAGAATCATTCTGACAGAAGAAACCTTTTTGCAGTTCTGCAACTTCCCCGCCGCAGCGAGGGCATTTGCCCACCACCTCACGGGGCGGAGTGAACAGGTACTCAGTTCCCTTGATGACCTGATAAGTTCCCACCAGGTCTTTCAGCATGATGCTGATCCCGTCCAAAAACTCCTCCGGGGCAAGCTGCCCGCGCTCGATCTCGCCCAGTCGGTACTCCCACTCGGCAGTCAGAAGCGGCGATTGCAGTTGTTCCGGCAGCACCGTGATCAGGGATACTGCATCGTGGGAAGGGAGAAGCTGCACCGTTTTTCTGTTCTTTTTTCGCTCCAGAAAACCGGCAGATACCAGCTTTTCCAAAATACCGGCACGGGTGGCCGGTGTCCCCAGACCTTTTCTCTCAGCATCCTCTGGCATATCATCTTTCCCGGCAGTCTCCATTGCGGACAATAGGGTGTCCTCCGTAAAGTGCTGAGGCGGACTGCTTTTGCCTTCTTTGACGATTGCCGCAGAAACCGAAAGTATCTGTCCTTCGGTCAGCTCCGGCAGGGCTTTCTCTACGCCCTCTTTTTTCGGCTCTGTATCCTTCATTTTGGCACGATAAGCGTCCTCCAGTGCTTTCCATCCGGGGTGCTTCACTGTTTTTCCTTTTGTGGTAAACTCCCCACCGGCACACGCTGCAATCACAACGGTTTCCGAATAGATATGGGGCTGGGCTACGGCGCACAGCAGACGCAGGGCCACCAGCTCCAGCACCGCTTTTTCTCCCGCAGGAAGGGCAGAAAGGTCTGCATCCTTGAGATTTCTGGTAGGGATTACTGCGTGGTGGTCGGTTACTTTCTTATCGTTGATTACCGTCTGCGGATCACAGGTAATGGCGATTCCTTTGCGAAACGGCATAGCATTGGCAACCAGATTCACCAACACCGGCAGGCTGTCTGCCATATCGCCAGTCAGATAGCGGCTGTCAGTACGGGGATAGGTGCAGAGCTTCTTTTCATACAGGCTTTGCAGATAGTCCAGGGTCTGCTGGGCTGTAAATCCAAGCAGGCGGTTGGCATCTCTTTGCAGAGTAGTCAGGTCATAGAGGGCAGGCGGCTTTTCGGACTTTTCCTTGCACTCCACCTTTTTGATTGTGACATTCGCACCCTGACAGGCTTCTTTCAGCTGTTCGGCAGCAGCTTTATCCGCCATGCGCTCCCCGGATACGGTAAGACCGGGCAGCTCCAGCGCCACGGTATAAAAGGGAACCGGCTTAAAGGTGTCGATCTCAGCTTCTCGCTGGACAATCAGTGCCAGCGTTGGGGACATCACACGCCCGATGTTGAGGGTGCGGTGGTACAGCACGGAAAAAAGCCTTGTGGCATTGATCCCTACCAACCAGTCGGCCTTGGCACGGCAGAGAGCAGCATCCCGAAGTCCATCATAATCTACACCTGGGCGCAGGTTTGCAAAGCCCTCCCTTATGGCGGAGTCCTCCATCGAAGAAATCCAGAGCCTTTTCATCGGCTTTTGGCAGCCTGCCAGCTCATAGACGCTGCGGAAGATTAGCTCGCCCTCGCGTCCGGCATCACAGGCATTTACTACCTCCGTCACATCCGGGGCGTTCATCAGCTTTTTGAGAATATCAAACTGCTTTTTCTTATCCTTTCCCACTACCATCTGCCAATGCTCCGGCAGAATAGGCAGGTCATCATATCGCCACTTGGCATACTTGGAGTCATAGCTGTCTGCATCCGCAAGACCGGCCAGGTGGCCCACGCACCAGCTGACGCGCCAGCCGTTACCCTCCAGATACCCATCCTTACGAGCAGTTGCACCGATTACCGTGGCCAGACTTTGTGCAACCGATGGTTTTTCAGCAATCACTAAATTCATAATCTTCAGCCTCCCATTTTTCCCGCACAGGCGTGTGCAGTTTTTTCTCTATGCTGTTTTCCTCATCCAGTAGCAGGTTATAACCAAACCGGTAGTCATAGCGGTACAGTTTCCCCAGCAGGTCATTGATGATGATACGGCAAGCCAAAATGACACGGGTTTTATCCACCTGCATCAGCTGGTAGCGTTGATAATTGCTGTAATATTCTTCGTGACGGCGGGTATTGCAGGCGGCATCTTCAAGTAAACTATCTACTGCATCCTGACAACCATCTTCTTTTTCCCCTTCCATGCAGTTCAGAAGTTCCATCATCAAAGGAAAGCTCTGTTCATCCATAGGAGCTTCTGCTGCAAGAAAACCGATCAAAGCGGATAAGAGCAGACGAGCCGCCGTCTGTTCTTGTTCCGTCAAAACGGCCATTGTTTTCTCCGCATTTGGCAGGATCTTTTCTTCCACAAAATCTGCCGCATCGTCGGAACAAAGCTGACGGATAGAATCTATGGACAATGAAACTGTCACGGTATCTAAGGAGAAATCAAAGGGGTCATCTTGCTTTGGCTTTCTCCGAAGTTTGTTTAACATGGTAGAAAGAATGTCGCCGCCAAAATACACGGCGATCACCAGCAGGTCAAAAACAGCAATCAGCTTGATAAATATAATCAGAACACTCATTTTTTTCGTTTCCTTTCTTTGAGCCAGCGTTCCATCTCACGATGGCAGATACCTACGCAGGGGCTTCCATAACTCCCGCAACCATAGCAGGGGTGGTTGTGGGGTAAAGAAGGAGGACGGGAAGTTTCCCTCCCGCCCTCCGGCCTGCGTGTCATCATGCGTTCATAGGGACTGTCTGTGAAACGGGTCATTTCACGCTGTCCTCGTCATCTTCTTCTGTGCTGCCCCCGTCAGCGTCAGGCTCATCCGACTCCTCATTTTCGGTTTCCCATTCCTCGGAATCTTCCTCGCCATAATCATAATCGTCCAGACTGTCATTGCCCTTGGTCTTAGGCTTGTTCTTAACGAGCTTCAAATAGGCAAATACGCCACCGCCACCAAGCAGAGCCAGTAAAAGGACCAGCGCAGCCGGGTTCAATCCGGCAGGCTTCTCTTTTTCCGGCTCCGATGTTTCTGCCGGAGGTTCCGGTGCTTTGCCCGTACATTTACTCTTATCAGTTGCGCAGACCGGGCAGGCCGTATTGACTGCCCCTGCTTCACATTTTGTCGTGCAGCTACACACAGCAGCCGGCTCCTCTTTGACATTTTCATCTTCCATCAATGCCATCAAATCCGCTTCATCCACCTGGTTCAGAAAGTGAACAGCAGTCTTTTTATCCTCATTAGCCCTGTCGATCAAAATGTAAAAATAGTTGCCAGCCTTGGTGGTAACGGTAATGAGCTGCTTATTGCCACCAAAATCATCCACCAGTGCCGCATTCCCCTCCGGTGTAAGTGCCGGTGCCGGTTCTGTTTCTTCCACAATCACGTTGCTATCATTGGTAGAATCCTCTGCCGGTGCCGCCGGAGCCTGTTCTGACCCCTGTGCAAAAGCAGGGATCGTAAAGCCAAATGCCACAACCATTGTCAGGCAAAAGGCGGAAAGTGTTCGGAGCAATCGTTTATTCCTCATAGCTGTTTTCCTCCTGTTCGTTATTGTCATCAGCCAAACCGCCGGGAACTGTGCCACCGGACAGCATGGCGCTCAACTGGGTCGGGGTCATACGCAGGGCGCGCACCATCTGGACGATCTCCAGATTTTCTGCCTCGGTTTTCTGTGCTTCCAGCGCCTTGAGCTTTTCCTGATACTCTGCGATCTTCTCGCGGACCTTTGTAATCTCCTGGTCAATGCGCTCAATTTTGTTCTTTGCCATCGTCTATCACTCCTTCTTAAAAATCTCTGTTACCAGTTCATCAGGCCGTAGCCCTTAATGCTTTGATAATTAAGGTCATAACTTTTAATCTTGCAGGCATCGCCGGAATTTCCCTCCACGGTATAAACACGGCTGCCATCCGTACCGATCACGATACCCACATGGTCTGCTGTCCCATCCAAATCCCAATCAAAGAAAATTGCATCTCCAGGAGCCAGATTGTTATAGCCTCTTGCGCCCCACTGTCCATGAGACTGGAACCACGGAACGCCCTGCCACTCACAGCCTGCAAAGCGCGGTTCACTTTTTCCTGCCTGGTTATAGCACCAGGATACGAAGCAGGCGCACCATTCCACACGGGAGTCAAAGCCGTACCAGCTCCAGTAGGGATAACCGCCCACATTGCCCACCTGACGCTTGGCCAGTTCCACCAGCTGAGGATTGCCGGGGCGGGTACCGTTAATGAACTGCACACCGGACAGATCTTCCGAGCCGCTGGTATCAGGGGAGCCGCCGCCAAACAACAGCGGCTTATTGCCCATGGTCTGCCGGTAAACCTGATACATTTTCATCTGCTCCGGGGTCAGAAGTTCCGACGCCACAGCGGAAATGGGCTTGCTGGCGAGTTTCACATTCAAAATGTAATACTCATAGGGAACTTCTTCTGAGGTGGTCTCGCCGGTCTCCGGGTCGGTTGAGGTCTCCGTGCGGTAGCGAATCTCCACTTCCTCAGTAAGCGTCAGCTGATACTGTGCTGCAAACACACGCGCCAGCTCTGCCTGAGCGCTCTGCCGGGTGTAACCTTGCAAGACGGCAGAGAGAAATGCTGCCAGCTCATGAGGGTCATGGCCGATCATAGCAAGGTCATAGCGATACTCGTCATACCCTGGGTGACTGCTTTCAATGTTGTCGATTTCCTCCTGCAACTGGGCTTCTCTGGCTGCATAATCTGCCTCCACCGCCAGCATTTCCGGGTCATCCGACGGATAGGTGGTGCCGGAGAGAACGGAACCGATGCTCTGCGCCATCATGGAGCAGGAGGACATGGTATTCATCAGCAGACAAACGATGAGAAACAACGCCCCTGCGATCAGGAAACCTTTCTTGTGTCGCATAACGAGTGCCCCTGCCTGCTGTGCCTTTTCCTTTACCGTCCTTGCGGCTTTTCCGGTTTTGGATGCAGCCTGGGCGGTATTTCCGGCAGTCTGACCGGCATGTTTGGCGGCGGCATACTGCTTTTTGATGGCCTGCTTTTGCTGCCAGCGGGAAAGTGGATTGCTGGCAAACTGGGGATTTTCCTGCAAAGATTTCTGGTACAGAACATTTACATTTGCCTTTTCCAGTTGGCGCTCTGCCTGTGCTGCTTTGCGGTACGGCTTCAGCTTGTGGCTGCGATAGCCCTCCCGCACCAGATAAGCGCCGGTCTCCACCGCTTCCTCGGACTTGTGGGCGCTTTCCACGCCCACATTGTCCTGTTCTGTTTCCCGGATCTCTTTGTGGAGCTTGCCCGCAACCAGATGGACGGGAGCTTCCTTGACCCCTTGAGAAAGTTTGGAGGGTGGCTTTTTCTTGTCCTCAAAGGTCAGCTTCGAGGTCTTTTTTCCGGTATCCGGGTCGATGACCGTCTGCCTGACCTTTTTCTTTGGGATATTGGCCTGCGCCTTATCTGCTCTGGCCGCAGCTTTCTCCGCTTTACGGATCGGCTTTTCCAGTGCAGGGTCAGACCGTTCCTCATCAGTAAAGCGCAGGCGCGGCTCCTTATTCAAACCATTCTCCCAGCATGAGAGAGGACATCATGTAGTGCAGCTCTGCATAAATGGCCATTCCCACAGGATCGTTGAACATACAACCGGACAGGTAGGCGTAAAACTGTGCCACCACATCGGACAGGATTTTCGCTTCGGTTCCTTCCAGAACCAGACCACCCATACCTTCCTTGGCACGGATGGTGCTCCAGACCTCTGCCAGACGGAGCAGCCCCACCTGACCGGTCTCATTCAGTTCGGCTGCCTGATTTGCCGCCGTGCGGCACTCACTTACCGCATCAGCCATGACCGTAAGCAGCTGGCTGCGTTGGGCATTTACCGCCCTGTCAAAAAACATCAGCGAGTTTTTATTCAAAATGTTGGGGTTCATCATCATTCATCCTCCTTCTTTTTCAGTTCCTGGGGTTTGGTGGTCATAATGCGGTACAGCTCGGTATTCTTCGGGAAGTGGTCCACGAAAGGCAGAATTGTGGAGCCATAGAACAGCAGGCCCTCGCCCTCACCGGAGTGTGTCACATAGCTAAGCTGGTGCGTGGAAATGCCCAGCTGCTTGGCGAGAATCTGGCGGTCTCCGCCTGCCTGGTTGAGCATATACACGAAGTCGGAGTTTTCAAAGATGTTCTCCACCTCACGACTGGAAAGCAGGTCTTTGACATTCTGCGTGATGCCGGTGGGGATGCCGCCCCATTTTCTGAATCGCTTCCAGATTTCCACCGTATAGGCGGCGGTCTGTTCCTCCTTCAAAAGCAGGTGCATCTCGTCGATGTAGTAGCGGGTGGACTTGTGAGCAGCGCGGTTGATGGTAACGCGGTTCCACACCTGATCCTGTACCACCAGCATACCGATTTTCTTGATCTGCTTGCCCAGTTCCTTGATGTCATAGCAGACAATCCGGTTATCAATGTCCACATTGCTCTGATGATTGAACACATTCAAAGAACCCGTTACATAGATTTCCAATGCCGTTGCAATGTACTGAGCTTCCTTTTCCTCCTGTTCCCGAAGCAGGTTATACAAATCCTCCAGTATGGGCATATTCTCCGGGCGCGGGTCATTGAGATAGGTCTGATAGACCAAGCGCACACAACGGTCAATAATGGTTTTCTGCACCGGCTGCAAGCCCTCCTTACCGCCCACGATCAGCTCACACAAGCTGAGGATAAAGTCAGACTTGAGTGACAGCGGGCTTTCATCATCCGAATAGTCCAGATTCAGATCCATCGGATTGATGTAGTTGGTGGAGGTAGGCGAGATCTTGATGACCTGCCCATGCAGACGCTCCACCAGAGGTGCGTACTCTGCTTCCGGGTCACAGATGATAACATCATCACTGGTAAGCAAAAAGCAGTTGGCAATTTCTCGTTTTGCGCTGAAGGACTTACCGGAACCCGGCGTACCCAAAATCAGGCCGTTTGGGTTTTTCAGCAGCTTTCGATCCACCATGATGAGGTTGTTGGATAGAGCATTGATGCCATAGTACAGAGCTTCTTTGCCGTTCTGGAATAATTCCTGTGTGGTGAACGGTACAAAGATAGCCGTAGAACTGGTGGTCAGTCCTCGCTGGATCTCGATCTGATTGAGTCCCAGGGGCAGACAGCTCATCAGCCCTTCTTCCTGCTGGAAGTCCAGCCTGGTCAGCTGACAGTTATACTTCTGGGCAATGGAGCCTGCCTGGAAAATGTTGTTGCCAAGCTGACGGGGATTGTCCGCTGTGTTCAGCACCAGAAAGGTCAAAAGGAACATTCTCTCGTTGCGGCTCTGCAAATCCTGCAAGAGTTTTTTCGCTTCACTGCCGTAGGTAGCAA